>ERZ795053.3070-NODE-3070-length-19440-cov-4.804798_pt1 | contig 19440 bp, 13 predicted proteins | sample MGYA00375137_ERZ795053 | MGnify/ENA primary metagenome ERZ795053 (study PRJEB30182, sample SAMN05720284) | activated sludge metagenome | isolation source: Anaerobic digester | place: Hong Kong | collected 2014-12-17 ...
TGCTCTGCATGTGACGAAAGACCATGAAGCCGCGATTCGCTTTCTGGTGACCAGTCGCACCCACTTGCGGGGTGAAGCGCATGTCATCCCCGTGGCTTACAACGGCGACCGCTCACCGCAAGCGACCGTTCATTTTCACAACTGGCTCACCCTGGTTGGGGAACGGGAAGTGGATTTTGACGCTTCCGGTGAAGCCAAGCCGTACACGGTGCGGATCCGCGTGCCCAACGACGCCGATCCGGGCGAATATCTCTTTCGGCTCAAAGTGGTCGATGTTGCGGAGCCGGATGAGACGGTCGGGGAAAGTCCGGAGATTGCCTTTCAGGTGGTGGGGCCGAAACCCACCTTGGCGGCCTTTGTGCTGGCGGCCGTTTTGGCGCTCGTTACCTTAACCGCGTTGGCCGTTTGGGCGGTGATCTTTGTGCAAAACCGCACCAACTTGCAACTCACCATTGACCCCCAGACGGCGACGGTCGTGTCGGTGGATGAGCTTGTGACCTATACGGTCAAAGTGAAAAATCAGCGCCAGTCACCGGTAACAGGCGTTCGGCTGCGTTACACATTGCCCCCAGGCATCATGGGGGGGCATGCAACCGTCGTGGGCGCCATTACACGCCATTGTGATAAGATCAACCGTGGGCAAACGATTCTCTGCGATCTCGGCACAATGGCTGCCAACAAAGAACGGGAAATTCGCTTCATGTTGATCCCCAACCCCAATGGGCCACCGGAGACCTATGAAAGCACGACTGTCTTGGATGGCGAAAGCGGCCTGTGGGCTCAACTGCGCAGCCTCTTCACGAGCAACACCGCCCTCGTGCAACGCAACATGGCGGGCGACATGCAAAATCGCTTTCAGCTGAGCGGCAATGAGATTACTGCTCGTGAAGAGAGCCGTGATCTCACGGTGCAGCGCTGTCTCTCAATTGATGTGCAACAGGACAACCGCCTGTTGGAACGGCGTACTTGCCCTGAGCAACAGCTACGTGTCTCAATTGATCCAGCGATCAGCGAAGCAGCGCTCAACGAAGTCCAGCCCTACACAATCCGCATCTGGAACGAACATAGCGAACAAGCGGCTACCGATCTCGTCGTGCGCTACCAGTTGCCGGAGCGGCTGCGCTATGTCGGCGACAGCCGCAATCCCACGCTCTTCCCAACAACAGTGACGCGCGATGATTATGCGTGTTCGCTCGAGGAGTACTTTACGGTGGCATGCCGTCTCCACAATGCCCTGCCCGCGGCAACGCAGACAATGACGCAGAGCATTCCTGTGCAGGAGATTGTCCTGCAATTGGCTTCGACGAGCGCCGGTGAGATCCACAATGTGGTGACAGCAGAAGGTATTTTGTCGTCGACGGTGACGATCAACGATGCGGCGGGCGTCACCGTGACACAGTTGGTGACCGAAACCAGCAACGTCGTGCACGCTGACGTGACCACGACCAATCTCAACACGGCACTCCGCTTTGATGGCGTTGACGATTGGGTGGAACTGGAGTACGCTCCCGGATTGCCCGACGAATTTACCGTTGAGCTATGGGTACATCCCTTCTCCAGTGACAACGGCCAATCCTTTGTGGGCGCGCACACGGTCGATGGACAGAATCTTTTCCTCGTCGGCTACTGGCCGGAACGCGAAAGTGGTGACGATGGCCTGGTTGTCAATGTCCTTGACGACGACCAGATCATGCTGGCCGATAAACCGACCCGCCCCTATCACCTGGCGGTCGCCGTCAAGCGGGATCGCAATCAGCCCGAGAACTACGGGGTAACACTCTATCGCCACGATGTTGAGGGCGAAGCGCCCACCCTGCCCGTCTACAAAACCTTTACCAGCCAGTTGGCAACAACGGGGGAGGCCTATCGCAATTGGGTCCTTGGCCAAGAATGGGACCAGGGCAGTCCGGCGCCCCGCCCCTCAGATTTCTTCAAGGGAACGATGAGTGAAGTGCGCATTTGGAGCAAAGCGCTCGATGAAGATCAGGTGACCTGCGTGCGGACCAACCGGATCTATGTCAATCGTTCGGGTGCCGTTGATCTGGCCTGTCTGCAACCCGATGAAAATTCGACCGACGACGAAGTGCCGGAGTTACTCGGCTACTGGCGTTTGGATATTCCCGATACGCCAACAAACGACCACGTGGCCGATTTGGTGCCGGCAGCAGAGCGTGATGAAGGGCAACCGCGCGGTGCGCAACTGCACGGCGGCGTGGGCTGGGGTGGTATCGACCCGCGCTTTGGCACAGGCTTGCTCTTTGACGGTATCAATGATTATGTCCTGGGGGATAGTACAACCGGTGTGATCTCGTTGACGCGACCGAGCAATGCGGCGGCAACCGCTGTCCTCATTGAACGCCCAGAACTGATTGCAGATATCGCGTCGACCACGGCAACGACGGAAACCGCGCGCACCGTTACCCGCACACCAGCCGGCCGCGCAACCCAGATTATTACCGGGGGGATCAGCGCCACAATTGCAACGTGGCTCTATGTCGCTGACGGCATTCCCACCGAACGCCAGTGGCTTGCCGGTGTCGTTGGCGACAGTGGCAACCCAGAAGGTGAGCAGGCGAGCGCTGCGTTAATGCTGGATGAGAACGGTCAAGTCATTTTGCTTGCCCAATGTAACGGCCAAACGCTGCAAGTGCGTGATACAAAGACTGTGCCGGTCAACAAGTGGGTGCACTTTGCCGGCGCCCTGACCCTCGATTGCACCACCATCACCGACTCTGTTCTCGCAATCTATCGCGATGGCGCGGCACAAGGGCAGGCCAATGATGAACCACTGGCGCCGTTACCGTGGGAAGGCTGCCAACCGAACGTCTATCTGGGTGGCCTACAGCGGCAAGCCGATGTTATCTTCTCCGAGAGTAGTGACACAGGTGGCTGCCTCAATAGCTGGGCCTTTAAGGGACAGCTTGATGAGACCCGTCTCTGGCGTCGCCATTTGAGTGCCGTGGAGATGCGGCGCTGGCGCAATCGACCGGCAGAGTTTTTCGATGAGTCGGCCTATTGGCCCTTTGCCGAACAGGCCGGCAACAAAAGTGGAAACAGTACCAGTGACCGCTATCAATTGATCATCGTGGGGCCCAAGTGGATCGACACGAATTTTGATCTAGCTGGGCAGGATACGGGACCGTAGTGGTCAGACGAGCGACAAAACACGCGGTACGAGACACAGGAGTGGGATAGCTGTGCTGAACTATTTTCAGAACAAGGGTTTCAGTGGCCGCATATCGGCGGATGCAGTAAATACCATCGCGGTGATTGCCGGCTTGGGCTTGGTCTTTGAGAACAATGCTCCAGTGTCGTACACATTATGGTGGGTGGCGGGCTATGTGGCGGCGGTGTTCACACTGTTGACGGCGGCCTATCTCCGGGTGCGCTTTGCACAGGCGGGGCAGGCCGGTATCGATGTGCTCTTTTGGGTCACCTTGTTGGTAGCGCTCTGCACCTTTCTGGCCGGCTTCCTTTCGTTGCTTGCCCGGATTCTGGTGGCACAGCAGCCGATTTTCAATTGGTTGCCGCTGTTGATCCTCCTAACCTTTTTGATGATCGCCAGCTATCTCATGCTGGCTTACTTTTTGGTCAATGACAATCGCAAGGTGCTGGGGCCGCTGATCGCCTTTTGCTTTTTGAGTGGTGTGTTAGGTATCACACTGGCGACATTGGGCGGGCTGTCGGGCCCGGTCAGTGTGCCATTTGATCATGGGATCAAAGCCGCGGCGACCATCATCGCCGTGTTGGGGCTGATCTTTTGGCAGGATGCTGAACTGATCAATCTCTTCAGCAATCCGGCTTGGATCCAGAAGTTGAAGAGCGCGGCCCAGTGTAGCGGTGCACTGCTGCTGTTGATCGCAGTGATCCTCACCACCGCCAATGGTGTTCCACCGAGCTGGTTTTGGAGTGGCACCGGCGTCGCCGTGCTGGGGACAGTGATCGGCATCATCGACGGCATCCGGGAGCAGGTGCGCAAGTGGCGGGCGGCGGTACAGCCGGCGGCAGCAGTCGCAGGACAATAATGATGAAGCTCTTTTCCTGGTTTCGCAAGGTGGGCAATCGAATCCGTACCTTTTTCGTACAGTTGGGTACAGTGGTACGCGGCTGGTGGCAGGGCCTCACTGCGCGCCTACGGCGGCTCTTTCGCCGTGAAGACAAGAGCAGCAGCGGCACAACCGACGCAGCGACGACCGGTCGCTCCCGGCTAGATCGTGCAAGGGGTGTTTTGCGCGGTGCCGTCGGTACGGTGGGTACAGTATCGACCCGTGTGTGGCAGCGGGGTATTGCCTTTGGCAGTCGGGTTTTTCGGGGCACGGTTACGAATGCGGGGTTGACCATTCGCAAGATCGGAGTCAAGCGTGCCTATCAGTATAATCGCGATCCCAGTGATCTGCGCCAGTTGCTGGCTGATTGGGCAAACGCACTGGCGGTCGTCGCCGGTATGGGGTTGTGGCCTTATCTCCGCTACTGGTCCGATCAGCATCTCGCACCGGCCCTTGCCCCTCATGGTTGGATTGTGGCGTTGCTGTTGGCTGTGCTGCCCCTGTTCGTCGTCTATCGACGCTGGCAATCCATTCGCCAGGAACGGCATGGGGCAGATTGGGATATCCTCACCCTGGCAACAGCGGTTGTCGGGATCTTTAGCATTCTCTTTGCCCTGCTCCTGTTGCTGGCGGCGTTGACACCGCTGGCATTGCGTTGGGCAACTGTGGTTTGTGCTGTGTTGGCAACCCTGGCCTGGCTCTGGGGCGAAGCTGTCAACCTCTATACCATTCTCATTCGCCGTCCCTATACCCTGAGTGCTTTGCTGAGCCTGAGCAAAAGTTTGCTGTTTCTGCTCAGTGGCTGGTTGATTCTGGTTTATCTACCGCTGGTCGTTCTTTGGGCCGGCACCATCCAACTGGAATCGGCGACCTTCCTCTTGGTTATTTTTGTGGCTGCGGCCTTGCTTGGCCTTATTGTGGCCAGCACGCGGTATATAGTGGACCGCTTTCAGGTGCGGTTGCCACGGTTCGCTTCACCATAACGGCTGCCCATGGCACTCATCCGTACCTTTCGCACGCCTTTTTTTGTCGTCGCCCTGTTGCTGATGCTGGCGATTGTTCTGATCGAGCGCAGTCAGGTCGACCCCCGGTGGGTCGACGGCCTGTTGCGTGGCTTTTTGCCGCAAACGCAAGCCTCTGTCGACGCGTTTTTTGATCTCTTCCCGCCGGAGCAGAAGGCTGAGTTGGATGAACTGATGGCGGAGAAAGCTGATGAAGCGCGGGAGAAGCTCACACCCGACATTGAAGGCTTTGGCATTCCGACGCTCCAATATGTCGATGGGGTGCTGCTCTTTTCGTTGGCATTGATCGGGCTGGGGTTGTTGCTACCGGCGACCCTGCAGGTGAAGCTTCAGGGGTGCCTCACCCTGATCGTGGGGCTTGTGATCTTCCTGATCGCCATTGTGTTGATCTTTGTCGTCATCGCCAAATTGATCGTGATGGTCTCGCTCCTGCTTTCGTTCCCCTTTGGCACAATTGCCTATTTCTTCATCTATGCCGATTTCCCGCGCGACGCTTCTCTGGCACTCTTGAGTTTTCTCTTTGGGCTGAAGTTGCTGGTTGGCCTACTGCTGCTGCTGGCTCATCAGCGCTTTTTGGAGAACTTGGGGTTGGTCCTCATGGTATTGACTTCATTGGTCGCCAACTTTATTGTTAGCTTGCTCCACGGTATTGTGCCCGGATTTCTCGTCAGCATTACCGATGCAATTGCCGGCATTGTGGTGTTGATCATCGCCATCATCTGGGCGATCGTCCTGATCATTGGCGCCGCGATCGCACTGATCACACTGCTTCTGGGGTTCATTGGTGGCGGCGCCGGACGGGTCACGACGCTATTACCAGGACGCAGGTAGTAACGGTCTCAGCCGCAGCTTCCTCCCCGTCTTCCTCTTCTTGCGGAACGCGACAGTCGGTAAAACGCAACGTGGCATTGCGCAACTCTTCATCTTTGTATATATCCAGAGATGCCGTTGGCTTGCCCTCTACCGACGTACGTTCGAGGGTCAGCTCCACCGTTAAGGCATTCTCCTGCTCTAAAATGACCGTGACCGCATCTCCTTGGATTAGTTCCAACTGCAGTTGGCGCGTCGAATCATCGGTGGCAGTGATCGTTGCCTGGCAATGATCCGTGGGCGTCAGCACAAATCGGGTCTCGCTCTGGCGGCAGGCACGCGGTCGCATGTCGACAATCGCCGCAGCGGGCAAGTCGGCCGTCAACCAATCCCGCACCGTTGTGGCCATTGTGCCATTCTGCAGATCAAGTCCACCGGTCAACCAGGCGGTCGATTGCCCGCCGAGACCTAGGGTCACCGCCGCAACCATGAGGAGCAGCAAAAGAAGGAGAAGGAAGATCAGTATTTTGGGTTTCATTGGTTACTCCAACCGGACAACGCTTGTGGATTATTAGATCAGGTTTTCCCCGAGTTGCTTGTTGTTTCACAGGTGATGTTTACCAATAAGTCCCTCTGGATAGGTGATGCGTAGGAACGAGAGAATTTGGCATTTCAAATGCGGTGGAAGTTCGTTTTGTGGGTAGATGAGCTGTTCTATCATGGTTTATGTGTCGGGAAAAAACGTTCGATGGTAAGGCTGGCATCAAATTTGTCTCCAGCGTAATGTCCATACCTACGAAACACATTTGGCGTAACAGTGAACCCGTGTCAATATTATCTGTGCAAACAGAAGTGGTTTGGCACCGGGCCGGAGCTATGGCTCAACCTACAGAAATCTTATGAGCTGCGTTTGGCAGAGCAAACGAATGGCGAGGAGATCAGGCAGACGATTGCAACACGTCCCGCTTCACATCACCCTTCTCCGGCGGAACCGGTCATTACCGCCTAAACTTGGCCTCTAGGTTCGTTCCCCCAAATAATTGTCACGAGTCACACGAAAAATAAATCTTCGTGTGCCTTCGCACCCAAGGGGTACCCGTTTCGTGGATCGTTTTAAAGCGCAGCTTCCACCACCAACCGATGAATTTCCCGCATTGGCTCCCACACGCCATTCTCCCGATTCGACAGGATCACCACCGTCAGATCCTGCGCCGGATAGTGACGCAGGTAGGCACTGACCCCGGCGTTGATCCCCTCCTTGCCGTAGTGCTGCACCGTCCCATCCGGCTCCACCCGAAACCAGAGGCCATAGCCGTAATATTGGGTCCATCCATCACGATCACTATGTTTGACCTGAGGCGTCAATAGCGCAGCGGTCATCTCCGGTCCAAGTAATGTACCGGCTTGAACCGCACGCAGAAAGTTCGCTAAATCCGCCGCCGTGACATGGGCACCGCCATCCGGTGAACCAACCGGCGGGTAGGCATAGAGATTGCGCTTCCACCCCACAATCTGCCCCGCTTCGTCTTCGATGGGATCCGCGCCCTCGGCTACATTGGGCTGGACATAGCGTTTATCGAAAAAGCCGGAGCCCGCCATGTCGGCTTTGGCGAAGATGTTCTGCCGCACGTAGTCCCGATAGCCCATGCCACTGATCTTTTCAATGAGCAGCCCCAGCAGCACATAGCCGCAGTTGCAGTAGCGACAGCCCTGCCCCGGCGCAAAGTTGGCCGGTTTGTAGGCGAACTGGGGTAGAAAGTCCACGGTCTCCGTGACCGAATAATTCGGCTTCGTGCGCCAAATCTCCTCGAAACTCTCGCCCGCCTCCTCATCGGCATCATCGGCAATGCCGGAGGAGTGGGTGAGCAGATGGTAGATGTTCACGTCGCGTGAAATCGCGGTACCCTCCAACCCAAGGAAATCGATGACGCCGGTGTCTAAACTGAGGTGGCCCTGCTCAATCAATTGCAACGTTGCCACCGCGGTGAAGAGCTTGGTGATCGAGGCCGTGTCAAAGCGCACCTCCAAAGTATTTGGCACTTGCCAGGCGCGACTGGCATAACCGTAGGCGCCGGCAAAAAGTTTTTCGTCGCCTTGGGCGATCCGCACGACGCCGGAGAATTGATCTTGTGTTGCTTGCTGTGTGAAGTAGGTTGATAATTTGGCAATCATTGCAATCCCTTCAACTTTGCAGTAAAATTGAGGCCCGCTAAAGGTGCTTGAAAAATGAGAGTGGAGCGACAGTGGCTGTGCAACCAGTGGTTGAGAGAGAATTAGTGTATAGTATAGCTTTATACTTTTGGAATTGTGAATTTGTTATCGATTTGAGGACACCATGAAGCTCACGAAAATAGTTGTCCGAAACTTTAAAGGTGTTCGTAATGCTGAGTTTTCAACGACGACTACATCAAGGTCTCCTCGTCAACTGATAGCATTGTTGGGCGATAATGGAAGTGGGAAAACCAGCGTCCTTCAGGCTATTGCACTGACACTTTCATTGGCAACACGCCGTACTCGCGACATCTCTTCATTTGGCTGGCACGGCTTTCTTCCTGAGCGTGTTTCGAGTTTAGGTCCCACTTTTGTTGAGCTTGATATATTATTTGATCCTGATGAAATTGCTGTAACGAAGGAATTATTTGAAGCATGGTACGATGCTCTTCCAACTGAACGGAAAGAGAATATGAGTATTGTACCTCCGGCAGATTATCATCAAGTTACTGTTCGATTTGAACGAGGACATATTTCTTCCCCCCAGGGGTTTGAGGCCATTAACCAGTTTCTTGGGCGGTACTATGTAAAGCAACTAATCAGTGCGCGACCGGAGTTGCGAACGCGATTCACAGCAACGGGAGATGTATTCTGGTTTGATCAACATCGCAATCTGGGGTCGTCTATGATTGACAGTTTCCCCGGAGAAACTTCTCATGCCGGTGGTTGGCAAGCAGGTGTTGAACAACTGCGGGAATATCTTGTTGGCTGGTGGGGGCATCATACCACGCCGCAAAGGCAAGGTAAGGATTATATAGAACCACTGGAGAAGCGTTTGCAAGCGGTGTTCCCCGGCACCAGGTTTGTAGGTATCATGCCTCGTGATGAGGCGTTATCTCCGACATTAAGCAATTTTTATTTTCTACTGGATCGTGATGGTCGAATTTATGATCTGGCGGAAATGTCTTCCGGCGAACAAGCGGTGTTTCCATTGGTCTATGAGTTTGTCCGTCTTGATATACAAAAATCTATTGTGTTAATTGACGAACTGGAGCTACATTTACATCCACCGGAACAACAACGGCTATTGAGTGCTCTACCTAAAATTGGGTCCGACTGCCAGTTTTTAATCACGACACACTCAGAGTTTCTCACTTCTGTCATTCCTAATGAACAGGAAATGCGCCTAGAAAGGGGAACTTTGTGCCTATAGTTAAGTTGTTTGTTGAAGGCAATCTTGAAATGGAGTTGCTCAATTCAATTTTTCAAGGTTCCCCCGTGCTACAGCAAGGTGGGTCGAAGAATGCGTTACGACCTCGTGCCCGCTCTGACCGTGCAGATAACAAAGTTGCTGCAGGATACCTACGCGATAGAGATTTTGACTATGAACCACCCAATACCTTGACGGAACCCACGGTAGATTGTACGGAAAACAATTCTGTCGCAATTGGATGGCGCTGGTGTAGACATGAAACGGAAAACTATCTGCTTGAGCCTTCTCTCGTTCATGCTGCGATGCAGTGGTCAATTCGTGAGGTGGAAGACGCCATCTTTAGTTCAGCAACAAAGATTCGATACTATGAAGCTGCTAGATGGACGATAGGTACCGTGCGCCGAGTTTTGCCACCTAATTTTGAATTACGAACTAGACCGAATCTAAATGAAATTGCTCTGCCCAAATCGTTGGATGTTTTTTCAACAAGGAATTGGGCAGAGCAAAGTATTTCTGAACATCGAATGCGCATACTGGAATCAATGGCACCGGATGATGTCTCCGGTTCATTTGACCAATTTGCAGCAAAATTTGACGAAAATTTTCTGCGTGATACAGCACAAGTTTTACTTTGGTTCTCCGGAAAAGACATATTAGCCGGAATGGAAGAGTGGTTGAATTTCAAAGATATTCCCAATCCTGGCGCATTCCGTGCCATCGTACGCAACTGGATCATTGACAACCCAGAACGTACTTTAGAGCTGTTGCCGGAGTGGCATAGCCTCGTCCATCTTCTAAGAGGATCCGATAGGAACGAACTGTAGCACTATCCACCACACACAATCAATTCCACATCATCCACATATAAACTACTCGGCTGATTGCCGTCCGTCGTTGCTTTGAAACTCACCCAGATCGTTTGGCCGCTGTAATCCGGGGCATTGGGCAGATCCAGGGTCTGTTGTATCCATGTACTGCGCCCACTGCTCGTGTTATCGATCTGCTGGGGCGTCACGATCTGCACACCTTTGTCGGTCTCGAGGCCGGCGGTAAAGCGATCATAGACGCGTGCCCGGTCGGTCTCCGCGGTTTCCAGATAGCGCCAGTAGCGCAACTGCACGCTCTGTACGTTGCCCGGTAACTGCACCGTCTGCACCAACTCATTCCAGACCGAGTTGAGATTACTTGCGCCCAACCACGCTCCATAGCTGCCCGATCGCGGTCGCCGTGTGTAGATTGCCGGATCGGCGTAGACCCGAGTCGACGTATTGGCAATCGCGGCCCACCCGACCCCCAGCCGGCCCGATTCAAAGCCCCCGTCAACGAGCCGATTGGTACAGGTGGCGGCTGCCGCAGCTGCTGTTGTTCTTTCATTCGGCAGGTTAGACGCGGCGATGGCGGCTGCCGCCCCTTGCGCGCCGTCGCCGCAGGGCATTGTCAATGTGAGATCATCGATATAGAAGCTGCTGACCAGGCTCCCATTGTTGTTTCCGCGGAAGGCAAGGGTGATCGTCGAGCCGCTGATAGCCGCCAGATCCAGTGGTACCGTTTCTAGCTGCCACTGAGTGCGGGGTGACGCGGTGGTAATGGTTTTTACAACCTGCTCACTACCATTGGCCCCAATCAGTAAAAGCTGTAGGGTGTCGCGGTCGGAGCCGACAGCCTCACTGCTGCGCACATAGCGCCAGAAACGGAGGGTTGCATCGCGGCGGTCGGCGGGCAGGGTAATGACCTGCCGCAGCGTATCGGTGTAGTTGAGGACATTGCCGAACCAGCCACCGTAGATGCCGGTACGCGCTGAGGTGCGATAAATGAGCGGATCGACGCGGTTACTCGAATTGGTGGCGACCCAGGCATCGGTGTTGGGACCAGCCTCGAAGTTGCCGTTGCGCAAATATTCGCAACGTTCGACGACCGGGGTTGCGGTGCTGGTGGGCGTGGGTGCCGGTTGCGTCGCTGTGGGTGTAATGGTCACTTTCTTGGTCGGCGTTGCTGTGGGCGTGACAGGTGGCGCGGTGCGCGTCGGTGTAGCTGTTGGGGTGGATGGATTGCCCATGTGATCGCGGATAAAGGCGCTCGGTTCCACATAGCCCTGCCGTGGATAAGGATAGTTATCAGGATGGATGATATAGGTGTAGCCGCGACCGGGGTAGGCGTAGGTGCAGCCGGGATAATTGTAGTTATAGGCATTGGTGCCCGGCACATAGATATTCGTGCCGTCGAGGAACCAGCGCATTTCGAAGTGCAAATGGGCGTCGACCGCCGAATGTTGGCTCGGTGTGCGTCCCGTGTAGCTCTGATTGAGCACCGTTGCGATCTGCTGCCCAACGGTAACTGTCTGCCCTTCAACCACGCGCACATTGGTCACATGGCCGTACATCGAGTAGAGATCCCGCCCATCGGCGAGCCGGTGGCGAATCAGTACAACACTGCCGGGGTAGCTAATGCCGGGGTTGTGTTTGGCGACAACACCATTGGCCACCGCGTAGACCGGTGCGCCGGCTGTTGACGTGCCGTCGAGGCGGTACCAATCTTCGCCGGTATGCAACATACGGGACCAATCCACACCATAACATTTGACGCCCCACTGGTCCAGGTTGCGAATGGCATAGCCCAAGTGCTCGACATGGGTGCCGGCCACCAGCAGCCCTTCCGGAATGCCGTAGTTCACGCCTTGGGCCGATTGGAGCGGCCAGGTAAAGCGGTCAGCGACGGCGAGGGCTGCCGGCGCTGCTGCGCTGCGGGGCGTGGCCGGCTTGGGTTGGTGCGGCACATCGAGGACACGAAAGGAACCAATGATCTGCTCGTAGTCGGTGAGCGCAATGGTCGTGGGTTCGGTTGCGCCGCCCTTGCCACCACCAAAGAGATTGATGCGGTAGATCACGCCGTCGCCGGCCACGAGCGTGGTGTACTTATCATCGTTGCCCACCAGCGGGTCGCGTTCGAGACGCAATCCAGGGCGGCCATTGACTGTCAATGGCTTGGCGGGTGGAGGGGCGCCGGCCTCATTCTCGGCATAAACCTGGGCCACGTAGGCCGTCGGGTCGAGTTCGCTCTCCACCACGAGAATGGAAAGACCCTGATAGAGGGGCGAACTATCGTCGGGCAAGCGCACAAAGAGCATTTTATAGCGCAGGGCAGCATCGTCGCTTTCCGTAATCTCGGCAGTGGGGGGCAAAGCGACCGCATAGCCGGCGTCCGGACTGGTGTAGATTGGCCAACCATCTGGCGTGGACGGCTGTGGCTCTGCTTGTGCTGCCGTCGTGCGGGGATGGGCAACTGTCCAGCGCAAACCTACTACGGCGATCACTATCACAACGAGAGAATGAACGATAGGTGACAATTTGGCTGGCATAACGGCTCCTTCATGGAAAGATAAAATTTATACCGAACCACAGCTCTATCTGAACACGCGCATGCCTTGCGTATTTTCGAAGTAACCGGGGTGCACTCTATAGCAGCGTCAACGGTTGCGTTTTTGTTCCGTGCGACGAATTATCGTTGTTTTGCCGCCTGGTAATCGCTAAAATTGCCAATAAACTCGGTGAGTGTGCCATTGTCCAGCTCGACGATGCGGTCCACCACGCGGTCGAGAAAGTAACGGTCGTGGGAGATCACCAGCAGCGTCCCTTCAAACTCGCCCAAGGCATCTTCGAGCACCTCGGCGGAAGCGATATCGAGGTTGTTGGTCGGCTCGTCGAGCAGCAGGAAGTTGGCGTTGGTGAGGGTAAGCAACGCCATCTGTAAGCGACTCCGTTCCCCGCCCGAAAGTGCCGAGACCGGACCGCGTGCCTGCTCATAGTTAAAGAGAAACTTGCCCAAAAAGCTGACGGCGTTGCTTTCCGAAAAGTGGGCGGCGTTGCGCACTGTTTCGATCAAGGTGGTGTTATAGTCAAGACTTTCGTGTTCTTGCGCATAGTAACCGATCCGTACGCTCGGCCCAATCGTGATGGTGCCGCCGGTTGGCGCTTCTTCACCCAAGAGTAGGCGAAAGAGAACAGACTTGCCCGCGCCATTGGGTCCAACCAAACCCACTCGCTCACCATGCCAGAGCAACAGCTTGAGCCCGGCCAGCACCAAGTTTTCGGCCTGCATCACTCCACCATCTTGGTATTGTGCCGGGAATACTTTGTCAACGTCGGTCAGTTCCATCACTTTGTTGCTGCCCCGCCAGCCGGCGAGCGCCAGATCCATGCGTCGCTGCTCCAGGATCGGCTTTTCGATGCGTTCGATCTTTTCCAGCCGGCCGAGAATTGCCTTGCCGCGCTTGATCAGCTTTTCGTTGTCATAGGTGCGCCCCCAGATCAGCAAGCGCTTGGCGGCCTGTTCCAGGCGGGTGATCTCTTTGTTCTGCGCCTTGAACATCTGCTGTTGGCGCAACAGGCCCGCCTGCTTCTCAAAGGCGTATTCCGAGTAGTCGCCCTTGAAGATCGTGAGTCGCCCCAGCGCCAATTCGGCAATTTCATCAACGACCAGATCAAGCAAATAGCGATCATGCGAGATGATCACAACGCCGCCGTCATAGGAACGGATCAACCCTTCCACCAACTCTTTGCCGCGCAGATCGAGATGGTTGTCCGGCTCATCGAGCAGGAGGATCTTGGGCTGGGTAATCAGAAGCTTTGCCAGCCCGACCAGCTTCTTCTGTCCACCACTGAGGGCAGTTATGGGGAGGTTGCGTTCTAGTTCGGTCTCAAAGCCAAGCTGGATCAAGGTCGAGCGGACGCGACCTTCGTAGGCCGCGCCACCAAGTTCGGCATATTGCGCCAGCAACCGTTCCTGCTCTGCCAGCACTCTGTTTAGCTTCTCCTCATTGTTGTAGACCGCCGGATCGCCGAGCTGCGTCTCAACCCGATTCAGAGCATGGTTGACCGCGGTCAATTCAGCCGATGCCGTAAGTGCCTCTGCCCAGACAGTTTTGGCGGCATCGAGATTGGGCTCCTGGGGCAGGTAGCCGACTGACACGCCGGGTTGTCGGTTGACATAGCCGGTGTCGCTGCTCAACTGCCCCTGCACTAGCCGCAACAGCGTGCTTTTGCCCGCCCCGTTCGGCCCAACCAGGCCGACAACCCGATTGTCGTGGATCTCCCACGAAAGCTGCTGAAAGACCGGCTGGGCGATATAGGTCACGGAAACTTGGTCAAGATGAATCGCTATCATCGTTCAATCCACCAACGCGGCGTAGGTCATGATCCGGAAATCGGGAACCACGGGATAGGTGCCGCTGGGCATGAATTGTAACATGATGATACCGAGCAGATCTTCTTGCGGGTCGACCCAGAAGTTGGTATTCGCCGCGCCGCCCCAGCCATAATTTCCCACTGATCCCGGCAGCTGCCCCTTGCCCAAGTCTCGCAACACGCTTACGCCAAGCCCCATGCCCAGAGCAACGGTGGCATCCATATTCACATAGACGCCATCAGGCAAATGATTTGTTGTCATTAGCTCGACTGTTTTGCGTCCCAGCAACTGAACACCATTCAATACGCCACCGTTGAGCAACATCTGGGCAAACCGAAGGTAATCGACAGCGGTGGACAAAAGACCGCCACCGCCGGATGGACGCAAGGTTGGCCTGGCGTAACGACTCTCACGTGGTGCATCGATCACTGTCAGCCCCCCACCTTCTCGCGGGCCATAGTTGGCGGCAAAGCGGTCTAACTTTTCTGGTGGTACGGTAAAGAAGGTGTCGGTCATGCCCAGCGGTGCAAAGATCCGTTGCGCAAGGAAGTCGGCAAGCCCCATGCCGGAGACGACTTCGACCAGGTAACCAAGCACATCGATGGCGACGCTGTACCGATATTGGGTTCCGGGATGATAGGCAAGCGGCTGCTGTGCGATAGCGGTAATCCAGGCGGCTAGTGTCGGTGTTTTCTCATATCCCTGCACATGGCAACCGTGCTCGCGATAGAGGCGATCGATCTGTGAATATTCATCAAAGCCATAACTCAACCCCGCCGTATGGGTAAGGAGGTGGCGGATGGTCATGGGCTGGCTGGGTTTCGCCAACACACCATCGGCTGCCAATACACGACAATCCTTGAATTCAGGCAGATAGTCCGCTACTGGGTCACTCAGCCGAAAGTGGCCTTCTTCCATGAGCATAAGCGCGGCGACGCTGGTAATCGGCTTCGTCATCGAGTAGATGCGAAAGATCGTGTCGGCAGAGATGGGGGTGCCGGCATCAATATCGGCCATGCCAACGTGTTCAAAGTGGGCGACCTTGCCGCGGCGAGCGATCAGCGTGCTAATGCCGGCCAGTTGATTCTCATCAACGTAAGCTTGCATTTTGGGTTTGATGCGGGCCAGCCGTTCGCCGGCAAAGCCAAGTTCTTCGGGTTGTACGACTTGCATGAGTTTCTCCGTATTTTTGGTTTGAAATTTTATTATTCCTGTGTCAACTCTCCACCGGCAACCCCGCGCTGCCGTGCTTTCTCTGCTTGTTCCATGAAGATCTCCACATCATGGGGCTCACGCACAAAGCGGGTGAATTCATAGGAGATCCCACCCCAGACTGTGCCGGGTAGCGCCAGCCACATGTGGGGCACGGCAACCGCGGTTTCATTGAGCATGGTGAGTGCCTGTTGTTGGTCAGCCCGCAGGAGTGAGGTGTCAACATCGCGGCGCATGGGCGCATAGGTCACGCCGGAGAAGATCCCCTCTTGCGCGATGATGACCTGCGCGGCGGGCGTACTCATGTGTGTCAGGAACGCCATCGTCTGCGGAATGTGGTCGGCACCAATCGGCACGCCATAGCCAAAGGGATAGACGACTTCTGCCACCGGAATGTCCGCATCCACTATCGGAAAGCGGAAGAAGCCCAACTCGTCCAGAAAAAGTTGAGGAAGTTGGCTGCTGTTGTACGTTTCGGTCAATGTCATCACCGCCTTCTCGCGCGTCAGGTCGCGCGCCCGCTCATTGCGTACCAGCGCAGCGATCATATCCATCCCGCCCAGGAGTTGGGGATTTTCGACATAATAGTCATTGGTAAAGAGCGACTGCCACGTTTCGAGCACGGTGCGCACGCGCGGATCATCATAGCGTTCCCGCCCGGTAAGCAACCCGCGGTGAAAATCTGGGCCATTCAGCCGCAGGTTCAGATACTCAAACCAGAGGTAGGTGGACCAGGGTTCGTTGCTGCTGATCGCCAACGGCGTTTCACCGTTGGCGCGCAAGGTGTCACAGATTTGGGTAAATTCGTCCCACGTCTCCGGCGGGGTCAGCCCGTAATCGGCAAAGATCTGCTTATTATAATAGATCCCCACCCAGCCAAAACCAAAGGGCACATAAAACTGTTTGCCATCCCGTTCGGTTAACCTTTGTAGGCTCGCCGGCACCTGCTCTAACAAGCCGCTTTGGCTCCAAACTTCCGTTACATCGGCCACCCGATTCTGGCGGATCATTGTCTCGAGATCCTGGCCGGCGTCGGTGTTAAAGAGATCGGGCGGCGGCGTCTCGTCAAGCAGATCGGCCAGTGAATCATTCATGCCCTTGCGCTCAAATTCCACCTGCGGGTACGTTTCCCGAAACTGTTCGATCAACGCCTTCTCAGCCTGGCTGCTCATCTCCCACGTCTGCCAGCGGATCGTTCCTGCCGCCACATCCGCCGGTCGTGGTGTGTCGCTTGCCGGGCCACATTGGGCCGTAAGCAAGGCACTACAGATCAGAAACAACAGTAGATAGTATGAACGTGTACGATTCTGTATTGACATGGTTTCTCCTTGTTCGTTGACAAGATGCGGGGATGATAAGATGACAGTATCATCCGGTCATCCGGTCATCCGGTCACAAATCCGTCGTATCCTGCTCCGCGGCTTTGCCAAAGAGATAGACATCGCCGACATACTTCAAAATCACCCGCCCAATCTTGACATCGGTCCGTTCATTTGCCGGCTTGACGACCACGCCTTCGCGGCCATGTTTGCCGCCCACCAACGATTCGCCGTCTGACAATTCTTTGACTTTGGCAAGCGAAAAGGGACCGCGGTGGAGCAGCGGCACGGTCTCAATGCCGTGTGCTGCACACTTGGCGGCAAAATCATCGTAATCCACAAACGTGCCGTCAACCATCAGATCAAAGGCGCGAAAGGCGATGCCGGGTTGCGCATAGTTGTAAGACTGGATGCCGGCTCCATAGACCTCGCCATAGAGCACGGCTTGATCATGGCCTTGCAGAAAAAGTTCCTTGAGCAGCGTCTCAACGCCCTCTATCGTCCACGGGTGCCAGTAGGTGTTGCTGCGCATCGCGTCGCTGTCCGCCGGTTCTTTGCGCCGCAAGCCGCGCGAGCCGGCCATGCGCACCATTTCCAGCTCCTCCTTGCTGGCCTCCTCGGCGGGAATCGCGCCATACAGCTCTTGCCCTTCGTGCACCAGGGGCTTGGCCACAAAGCCGACCCGACAGTTGGTGCCATGCACCTTTTCGGTGACCACTACCTCATCGCCCTCGGCGATCACATCCGGATAACTGCGCAGATTCTCAACCTCGGTGTAGGCGGGGAAGCGCGGATCGTTGGCAATCGAATCGCCGGCCACGGTGCGCACCGGCGGTTCAAATTTGGTGGCGCCATAGAAGTCGGCGACATCCTGCCCCACGTCCATCCCCGGCTCCGGTTCCACCACCAATCCAAAGGAGGGCTCGCCCCGCAGCCGCACACGGTGGATCACCAGAACAGGGTTGCCGACAATGTCGGTCCGCTCTTTGAGATATTGGGTCACCGCCAGCCGATCGGCCACCACACGCGGCAACACCGTGCCCTGTTCAAAATAGACCACGGGATCACCGTCGTGATAGACCCCCTTTTTGACACACATCTGCCAGCCGCCCACCGTCGCCAATTCGAGCGCATCGGCATTGGCGTGGGGCCGGATATCGTGGATTCGGGTTACTTCAATTTTGATTGTGCTCATGCTTGCTCCAAATTTCCAGGGGACGGTGGGACGGTGGGACAGTAGACAGTGGACAGTGGGACAACTTGGGAACTCATACTGCCTACTGTCATACTGTCCGACTGTCCACTGCTTCACCCCAACGACCAATCTTCTCCATAACAGACCATCCCCAACTTGCGCGCCACCGCTTGCGATGCCAGATTGTCCCAACTTGTGCTGTAGAGCGGCAGACAACCTTGGTGATACACGGCCGCGGCCCAACCGGCGACCGCTGCGGTTGCATAGCCGCGCCCTTGATAGTCGGGATGGGTGTTCACACCGGCTTCGGTGGCGCGACCGGGGATGCGCGAACAAAAACAGACCGATACAGCGCACTCATCCACCACCACGGCTGCCACCGGCCCAATCGTGTGATAGGCGTCCGGCTCCAGCAGATCGGCAAAGTAACGGCGTAACAGCTCTGCGTTGGCCGTGGTGATCACCGTGGCCTGTTGTGATGTACCAGCACCCTCGGGTATCCAGTAGGCAGGACCACGATAGTCGCTGCGGATGGGTGCATGGTGGCCCAATGCGGCCTTGATTGCATCTGTGTTTTGGGGCGGTTGGCGCAGATCCTGTGTGATCGGTTCCGCTTGACAGAGCGCTTCCACTGCCGCCACCGTTGCCGCCGGCAGCGCATGGTGAAAGCGCCACTGATTGCCGTGCAATGTACGCCCCATCCAGAAGCGCGGTGGGGCGGGAAATCCTGGCTCGTTGATGGCAGAGAGCCGCCCGTTCTCGTCGTGGCGAAAGAGTGTTTCACCATGCAATGTCATCAACGCTGGGGCGGATAGTCTGGGATGTGTGTTCATTTGGGATCTACTCCGATCCATTTGATCATCTGGAGGCAAGGATTCTCTGCGCTCCACAATTCGGTTAGTTCTTCCAACGGACGAAAGCCCACTGCCGTGTAGAAGGCGCGTGTCTTGGCGTAGTTTGGTGATGAGTCCGCAGCGCTGATGGTCTTTACCTGGAGGTACTCAATCCCCGTTTGCCGTAGATAGTACTCGGCCTGCACCAGCAGTGCCTTACCAATGCTCTGGCGATGATAGTCGGGGCGCACACCCATCACCCAAATTTCGGCGGCATAGGCCGTGTGGATCTTAAGCGTGAGAAAGCCAATGACCGTCCGCTCGGTTGTCGCCACAAAGGTGGGCAAGTGCGCAATGTCGTTGCCATAGTTGATAATCGACTGCTCCATGCCAAACCA
>ERZ795053.3075-NODE-3075-length-19408-cov-9.533251_pt1 | contig 19408 bp, 14 predicted proteins | sample MGYA00375137_ERZ795053 | MGnify/ENA primary metagenome ERZ795053 (study PRJEB30182, sample SAMN05720284) | activated sludge metagenome | isolation source: Anaerobic digester | place: Hong Kong | collected 2014-12-17 ...
TCCACGCCGGGGCTCACCCGCAGCAGCACCGGGACCGGTTCGGTGGCCAGCCGCGAGATCCGGGCGACGTCGTCGAGGTTGTCCACCACGATGTAGCCGATGCCCATCTCGAGCGCCTTCGCGATCTCGGCGTCGGACTTCGCGTTGCCGTGAAGGACCACCCGCGCGGCATCGACGCCGGTGCGTTCGGCCGCCAGCAACTCCCCTAGCCCGGCGACGTCGAGCCCGCACCCGGTGTCCGCGATCAGGCCCATGACCGAGGGCGTCGGGAAGCTCTTCGACGCGAACAGCACGCGGCTGCGTGGGTGCCGTGAGGCCAGCGCCTCCTGGAAGGCGAGCGCCCGCTGCCGCAACCCCGCCGCATCGACCAGGTAGGCCGGCGTTCCGAACTCCTGCGCCACATCGGCGACCCGACAGCCGCCCAGCATGAGCCGGCCATCGTCGAGCGCGGCGTTGGGTGGGTACACCGAGAGGTCCATGTCGCAGACGCTATCTAGGATCGTGACCATGCCCAACCCCGCCGATCCACTGCAGTTCACCCACGGCCCGACGTGGCGCAACCGCCTCGCTCTGGCGCCCTTGACCAACTGTCAGAGCCATCCCGATGGCGTGCTGTCCGACGACGAGACCGACTGGCTCACCGCACGGGCTGAGGGCGGCTTCGGGCTGGTGATGACCGCGGCGGCGTTCGTTGCACCGGCGGGCCACGTGTGGCAGGGGCAGCTGGGGGTCGCGAACGACGACCATCTACCGGGGCTTCGCAAGCTCGCGGAGAACCTGCGTGAGGCCGGCGCCGCGAGTTCGGTGCAGCTGCACCACGGTGGGCGTCGCGCGGAGCGGGCGATCACCGGCAGGGCGGCGCAATGTCCCTGGGACGATCCCGCGCACGACGCGGTGGCCATGACGATCGACGAGATCGAGGCGACGGTCGCAGACTTCGTCGCGGCAGCAGTGCGGGCGGAAAGCGCGGGCTTCGACGGGGTGGAGGTGCACGGCGCGCACGGGTACCTGCTGGGCCAGTTCATGGACACCTCCCGCAACCATCGCGAGGACGCGTACGGTGGCTCGCTGGACAACCGCTTCCGCATCGTGCACGAGGTGATCACCGGGATCCGCGCGGCCACCGGCGACGACTTCCAACTCGGTCTGCGGCTGTCGCCGGAGGGGTTCGGCATTCCGCTGTCCGACGGTCGCGAGTACGCACGCCGTGCGCTGGAGACCGGCGTGCTCGACTATCTCGAACTGTCGTTGTGGGACGTTTTCATGCAGCCGCGCAAGGGCGGCGACGGTCTGCTCATCGACCACTTTGTGGATCTGCCGCGCGGGTCGGCGCGGTTGGGCGTCGCCGGCAAGGTGCGGTCAACCGCGGACGCGCAGTGGGCCATGGACAAGGGCGCGGACTTCGTGTCGGTGGGCAAAGGCGCGATCGTGCAGCACGACTTCGCGGCACGGGCTGTTGCGGATGCGGACTTCGTGGGACGGCCGCTGCCGGTGACCGTCGACGTGCTGCGCGAGGAGCGGGTCGGGCCGGCGTTCATCGACTACCTCTCCGAGACGTTCCCGGACGTACTGGAGGTCTGATCCCCGGAAGCTTGAATCAGACCGACAACTAGGTTGAAGTCTTCATTCAAGCTTCCGGGGATCAGCGCCCCAGCACCCGCGCGAAGATCCTCAGTGCCGCGGCGAGGCCGAAGAACGCCAGTCAGTGCCAGGTCTTGCGCCAACGTTCGGAGCGGCGCGCTTGACCGCCTCACCCTGCCCCTGCAGCTCGTCGCGGTCGAGTTCGGCCCAGCTCTCCCGCTTGGCCAGCAGGTCGCGGTCGCGCGGGGAGTCCTCCTTGTGCGCGGCGTCGTTGACCCAGTCCTCGTCTAAACACGGGGATGGCGCTCGTGCATATGGCCCCGGCTGGGCGGGGCGTCACTGTCCGCGGCGCCCGTGCCACCACGCCCCGCACCAGTTGTCCTCGTTGCGCAGAGCCTCGTCCTCCCAGTGCGCCAGTTCGGCGGCCGCGGCATGGGTGGACTCGGCGAAGGTGAGCAGGGCGGCGTCCGGGTCGGGGGACGTGCGGACGGCTTCGTAGGGAAGGACGAACTCGCCGAGAGTGGGTAGCCACATCGCGGCCTCGGGTGTCACCTGTGCCTCGGCGTAGCCCTCCGGTGACGGGTACGCGTACGCGTAGAAGATCGGGTCGGGATTCTCGGCGTTCCCCGCCCAGAATCCCAGGCTGGTGACTTCGTGGGAGTACGCCTCCCGTGCGACCTCGTCGGCGAAGTTGGGCATTCCGCCGGGGTGGGGCGGTGCTTCCCGGCCGGAGAAGCGGGTCACCGCGAGGTCGAAACTTCCCCAGAAGAAGTGCACCGGGCTGACCTTGCCGCGGAACTCCGCCCGGAAGGCCAGAAAGACCCGGTGCGCTTGGACCAGGGCCTTGAACAGCGCCTGCGCATGGGCAGGTTCGTAGGTGCAGTTGTCCGTGTCGGCGTCCAGCGGCACCGCGTCGGCGATCTCACTGGGGACGGGGTAGATGTAGGGCTCGATTCCCATCTCGGCCAGTGCCGCGACCACCTCGGAGTAGAAGGTCGCGGTGGTCTTCGATTCCAGGCGGATCCGGCTGATCCTGCCGTCGTCGCAGCGGATCGTCAGGTGGTGGTCGATGAAGTCGAAGCTCATGTCGTAGGCGTCGGGGACATGCGGGATCAGCGACGTCCCGAGCCCGCGCGCCTCGACGTACAGCGGCACGCTCCAGGAGTGGTTGATCCAGGGGGTGTGCGCCATGCGGACCTTGCCCACGATCTGGGTCCATCGATGCAGCGTGGCCAGGGTCGCAGCCCACTCTCCCGACGGCAGTTCCGGCCAGGTCGGGGTAGCGGCGGGGTGCCATCCGGCGGTGTCGGCAAGCGATCCTGAGGTCATGTGCCGGAGTCAACCACAGGTCGGCGGGTCGCGCCGTTCGACGTGATCGAGGTCTGCAGGGCGGGGCTCGTGCAGGTAGATGGGGTTCGGGCAGGTAGGTGGGCGTCGTCGCTCACCCAACGCGGGGGCACGCAGCGTCACCGACCGGTCGGCCTCCCGGCAAGAACATCAACCACGGGTAGTGCCCGTGACTGCGCGCCTCCACCGTTCGACGGATGCGGCACGGGCCGAAAACGGGAACGACCCTACTCAGGCAAGGCTAAGCACAGTACAGTCGCTAATACGCTCCCGACGGGATGCGTAACCGGACGCAACAGATGGGTGCGTGTCATGGGAGATGTTCGCCGGCTTTCTGTCGTGTTCGCCGCATCGGGCTGTCTGGCACTGTCGGTTGCAGGTCCTGCATCCGCGGTGGATGGTCACGACGACCAGCTGCTGCCGAACGTCGATGTGCGCAGCGAGCAGACGGTCAACCCGGTCGCCCCGAAGCAGGCGGACCGCCTCGAGCGCTCCCTCGGGCAGGAGGGTTTCGTCGAGTCGTCCGAGCAGACAGGTGCCCGCTCGTTCGTGGGCCGCACCGACGGATTCCTCACCGCCCGCTCCGACGCCGACCCCGCGGACATCGTCCTGGACTACATTCGCGCCAACCGTGCAGCGTTCGGTCTGGACGCGAACGACCTCGATGCCCTGGTGCTCAAGGAGTCCTACACCTCGGTGGGTGGCGTGACCCACGTGACGTTCAACCAGCAGGTGGACGGGATCGACTCGTTCGACAGTTTCGTGATCGGGAACGTGACGAAGGACGGCCGCCTCATCAATGTCAGCGGGGCCCCTCTGTCTGACCTGTCGGTGCCTTCGACCGACCCGACGCTGACCGCTGACGAGGCACTGCTCGCGGCGCGGGACAACGTGGGCGGCCCGGCGAAGGTTCCGCCGGTGAAGAAGCGCTCGCAGGGTCCGGAACGCAAGACGACGTACGAGACGTACGCGGAATCGGCGCAGTTGACCGTGTTCGCGCAGGCCGGGGCCGACCGGCTCGCATGGGACGTCCAGGTCCTCGACGACGACTCGATCCTCTACCGGGTCGTGGTGGATGCCGCCTCCGGCGATGTGCTGGCCCGGCAGTCCCTGACCGCGTTCGACAACAACGACGCCGAGATCTGGCCCCTGCATCCGTCGCAGACTGAGGCTCCGACGGCGGTGAACTTCGGCACCGACCCGTCCTGGCTCGACCGGTCGGCGGCCAACGGTAATCAACTCATCGGCAACAACACGCACACCTACGTCGACAACAACGGGACCAACGGCTACCAGTCCGGCGAGCAGGTCACCCGCAATGGCGGCATCGGGGGCGACTGGACCTACCCCATGGCCTGGTTCAACCACGCCGAGTGCCCCACGTTCGGCTGCACGTGGGACAGCACGAACGTGGCGACCAAGGCGACCAACCGCAACCCGGGCGCAGTGGGGTTGTTCTACCTCACCAACCACTTCCACGACCACCTGCTGAAGGCACCCATCGGGTTCGATGAGGCGTCCCGCAACTTCGAGCACGTCAACTCCACCGGACAAGGTGTGGGCAACGACGCGGTGTTTGCCGAGGCGCAGGATTCCAGCGGGGTCAACAACGCGAACTTCAGCACCCCGGCCGATGGCACCTCCGGCCGCATGCAGATGTACATGTGGAGTGGCCAGTCCGGTGCGTTCGGCCCGCAGTACGACGTGGACGGCAGCCCGTCGGCGGACGTGGTCTATCACGAGTACGCGCACGGGCTGTCCAACCGGCTCGTCGGCAACGGCGGTGGCCTGACCGCCCTGCAGTCCCGCTCGATGGGCGAGGGATGGTCGGACTTCTACGCCCTCGATCTGCTCGTGGCCGAGGGTTCTCGCACGGACCCGGCGGGTCCCGGCGATGTGTGGTTGGGCGAGTACGTGACGGGCGTTCCGGGCATCTTCGGTGGGATCTCCCGGATCCGCTACCAGGCCATCGATTGTCCCGTTGGCGCGCCTGCGGACAAGTGCCCTGCGCCCGATACCGGCACGGCTGGGTCCGGCGGTTTCACCTTCGGGGACCTGGGGAAGATCGGTAGCAGCAGCAGTGTGCACAACAACGGCGAGATCTGGTCGCAGACGATGTGGGACCTGCGCACGGCGCTCGGCCGCAACAACGCCCTGAAGATCATCACCGGGGGGATGCGCTTGTCCCCGATGGCGCCCAGCATGCTGGACATGCGCAATGCAATCCTGCAGTCGGCGGCGGTCAGCAGCGTTGATGTCCCGACGGTGTGGTCGGTGTTCGCGGCCCGGGGTATGGGCGAGAACGCCACGACCCCGAACTCCGGTGCGACGACCGCGGTGGAGGACTTCACCGCTCCTCCCAACTCGGTCACGGATCCGGCGACGAACGTCACCACCGATGCCGCGACGTTGAACGGGTTGCACAAGTCCGGGGGTAAGCCCACCGACTACGTCTTCGAGTTCGGGCCTACGGCCGCCTACGGTCAGGCGACACCGGTGACCCCTGGTGGTGCGGCGCTCAACCCGATCCCGGTGTCCGCCCCGATAGCGGGCCTCACCCCGAACACTGAGTACCACTATCGGCTGGTGGGCCTGCGCAGTGGCGTGGTCGTGAGCGAGGGCGCGGACCGCGTCTTCACAACGGCCTCGCCGCCGCCGCCTCCTCCCGCACAGGTGCAGGACGCCACGGTGCCGGTCGTCAAGATCACCAAGGCACCCAAGAAGAAGATCACGACGAAGAAGGCCAAGGCCAAGGTGAAGGTCAAGTTCACCTCGGAGGCCGGCGCCACCTTCACCTGCAAGATCGACAAGAAGAAGTACAAGGCGTGCACGTCGCCGGCGAGCTTCAAGGCGAAGTCGAAGCCGGGCAAGGGCAAGAAGCACACGATCTACGTGGTCGCGAAGGACGCGGCCGGCAACTCGTCCAAGCCCGCGACGGCGAAGTTCAAGGTGATCCGGAAGTAGTCGCGGCCCACGCCCGCGGTGGGTGGGCTTCGTGCAGTTCGATGGGGTTCGTGCAGTTCGGTGGGGCTTGTCGCCCGCTGAACCCCACCGTTCTACCTGAGCCCCACCGGGCTACCCGAGCCCCACCCAACGCAGGGGGGCCAGGGGGCTGCTCCCCAGGATCAGACGCTGTGAGGCGTGCTCGTCGGTCCCGGCTGTTCGGCAAGCCATGCGAGCAGGTCGGACAGGTCCTTCGGCCGTGAGTAGTAGAACCCCTGGGCGTAGTCGCAGCCCAATGCGCGCAACGAGGCCGCTTGATCCACCGACTCGACACCCTCGGCGACGATCTCCAGGCCGAGGTCGTGGCCGAGCCGGATCATGGCCCGCACCAGGCTCATCGACTTGGGATCCTCGATCATGCTCGCCACGAAACTGCGGTCGATCTTGAGCAGGTCACACGGCAGGGAGGCGATCTGAGCCATGGAGGAGTAGCCGGTCCCGAAGTCGTCGATCCCCACCTTGCCGCCGGCGGCCTGGATTCGGCGAAGACACTCGCCGGCTTCATCCGGATTGGTCAGGATCGAGGACTCCGTGACCTCCACGCTGATGTTCTCGATACATCCGCTGGCCTCGAGTTCGTCAGCGAGCGACATCGTGAGTTCCTTTTCGGACACGTTGACCGCGATCTGCCGAAGGCTGCTCGCGGCAGAGATCGTGGGCCAGTCCTCACACACGATCCTGCGCACCGCACGATCCACGTCCATGATCAGCCCGGTGCGTTCGGCGGCCTCTATGAAACTCCCCGGCTGGATCAGGTCGTTTCCGGACTGGATCCGGACAAGGGCCTCCACCGAGACCGGATGGCCATCCCGCAGGGAGATGACCGGTTGGTACTGCACGACGACGCTTTCCTTGTTGATGGCCTCGCGCACGAGCAACTCCGCGGAGAGCAACTGCACAAGATCCTCGTTCATCCCCTTCTGGAACCGCACGATGGTGGCGTGACGGGTGCGGCGCCCCCGGCGAAGGGCGACGTCCGCCTGTTCCAGAATCAGGTCCGGGTTCGCGGCGCCGGACGTCGACGGAACGGACGTGGTGTAGCCGGCCCTCATGCTCAGTTCGAATTCGGTGCCGTCGCCGATCACCAGTTCACGCAATCGGCCCGTGACGTCGCGCAGGCACGACAGCATCGCGACATGTGGCTCCGGGGCCGTCAGGAGAATCCCGAAGGAATCACCGCCCACCCTGCCCACTGCGATCACGGGGTCGGGCAGCGACTCCAGGCTCATGGCCACTGCCCGCAGGATCTCGTCGCCCACGTTGCGCCCGAGGCTGTCGTTCCAGATGCCGAAGTCCACCAGGTCGATCACCGCGTAGGCCAGTTCGTTGGCTGTCTGGCACTGTGCCGACAGCGCCGCGCTCAGGCCTTGTGACGACAGCAGACCGGTGAGACGGTCGCGCTGGCCGGTGGATTCCAGTTGTTCGGCCAATCGTCGGGCCTCGGTCTCATCCGTACCCGACACAACGAAACCCTCGAATGCCACGTCCTGCACAGGGCGCATCCTCATCATCGTGATCCGCCGTGACCCGTCCTGGGCCTGCATGGTCATCTCCAGCGGCCTTGATTCGAGCGCTTGTGCGGCGACCCCTGAGAGCAGGGTGTCCAATGTGGCCTTCGATGGTTCCAGGACGACATCGTGCAGACGTTCTCCGATCCGGAGCATGGCTTGGGTCCGCGGCGAGGCGTACACGATGCGGGTGTCGGTATCGAGAACGAAGAGGTACTCGGAACTGTCCCTCAGCAGGGCGCCGATCCAGCCGCTTTCCGAGGACTGCGCCAACCGCAGCATCTGCTCCTCGTTGCGTTGACTCCGGAACGTGAGCATGTACTGCGCGCTGCCGACCAAGACTGCCGTCAGCGCCACGCCCCATATCACCGGGGCGGCGGAGAGCAGGATGGAGTCGGGGCGGCTCTGTGCGGCGATATCAATGATGATCAGGCCGGCCACGAACACCAGGACGCCGGGAACTGCGAAGGCAACGACCACGCGTGCGTTCTTCTGTCGCTGGCCCTCGACCTCCGCCGACGACCTCTGCAGCATGAGGGTGAGCAGGGCGATGCCGAACCAGTAGCCCAGGAGTGCGTACGTCACCACTCCTTGCGGGGTGTTCGCCAATTCCCGCAGTACGGCGCTGAGCAGTAGTACTTCGAACGCGGCGAACAGCAGCGTCAGTTGAATGAGGGGCAGCGAGCTTGTGCGCCGACCGCTGGCGATGAAGACGATCATCACCGCCAGCCCGACGAACAATGCCCACTGTGCGACAGAACCGGCCTGCATCTGCGCCGGATCCTGTCGAACAGGCCACCGGGGGACCACGACGAAGGACCAGATGACCGCGAGAGCTGCGATCCCCAAGCCGATGTCGATGGTGATGTGCAGGGCCTCCGAGGTCGACATGCCAGAGGGCCATGCCACCCCGATCAGGCCGATGGTCGTCAGGACCAGCCCAAGCACCCAGGGGGCTGCCACGACGCGGGCGTCCAGGCGGGTCGCCTCGGACAGCAGCACGAGCCGCGCCGTGTGCCCGATGAGCCAGACCAGGAAGCCGGTCACCAGGAGAACGAACCACGGTCGTCTGCCGCCCTCCCGTCGAATGCGGTTGATGCCGGCCCAGCCGATCGCGAGCGCCAAGGAGGCCCAGAACAGGGCCGACAGCGCACGGGTGGCATCAGCATTCGGCTGTTCGGTGTGTGCGCTGTCGATGGCACCAACGGCGAACGCCACGGCGAGCAGGAGGATGACGTCGTCGGCGATACGCCGATTGCGCGGCATCGCCACCGCACGTCCCTCCAGCGCATACCCACTCACACGGCACACGATAGGAGCCCCGGGATTCGCAACGCCTGTTCTCGCGGGAGGGGGCGGTCCGCGCGGTGGATGGGGTTCGTGCAGGTGGATGGGGCTCGTACAGCCAGATGGGGCTCAGCGAGCGCTGAACCCCACCGGACTACCTGAACCCCACCCAACAGGGGGGACAGCGTCAGCTGCCCACCTGCATGTGTGTGCTGTCGAGGCGGTAGCGACGCTGGAAGCTGATCGCCACCACCATGAGCACCGCGGGCACGACGGTGAAGCCGAGGACCAGCGCGGTCAGGGCGCTGTCGCTCTGCTGCACCTGCTGACCCGCCGCGGAGGCGGCGAACCCGCCGATGGCCAGCACCGCGCTGTAGACGTACGGGCCGATCGCGGTTCCCGTGGCCTCGGTGGCCGTCCACACACCGGTGTAGGAAGCCGCCTTGCTGCCGTCGGCGCTGGCGGCCCGCACGACGTCGGGGACCATTGAGAAGGCGAACAGCTGCAGCCCGGCGAAGGCGATACCGAGCATCGCCACGACCACCGTCGTGACCGCCACACCCAGCACCGAACCGGCGGCCAGGGACAGCGAGCCCACGATGAAGATGGACTGGCTGATCAGCAGGCCCTTCTGCTTACCGGTGCGCCGGCTGACCCGCAGCCAGACGGGGGTGGCCAGCAGTGCCGGAGCCAGGAACGCCCCCATGAACAGGGCGGTCAGCCCGACGCTGCCGAACACGTACTCGGCGTAGTACGGCACCCCGGCCATGAACAGGTGGGTGACCGTGCCGGTGAACAGGTAGGACAGCACGAGCATCCGGAAGTCCCGGTCCTTCAGTGCGACCGACACGCCCTCGCGGAAGCCGGGGTGCCAGTGCTCCTCGGTGCTCTGCGGCATCAGCGCCTGCAGCTTGCGGATGCCGAGGATCGCGACGATGCCGGAGACCAGCATCACCACGGACAGCATCAACGCCATCGTCGTGTAGTCGCCGCGCTGCCCCGACTTGACCAGGGCGGGTGCCATGACCCCGGCGCCGAGCAGACCGACGGTCAGCACGACCATGCGGTAGGTCATCACCCGGGTCCGCTGGTGGTAACTGATGTTCAGGTCGCTGGGGGTGGTGAGGTACGGAACCTGGAACGATGCGAACAGCAGGTTGCCGAGCACGTAGAAGGTCCCGACCCACAGGGCCGCTCCGGCACCGCTCAACGACGCGGGCACGGAGAACATCGCGACCATCGCGACGGTCAGGAACAGGCCGATCCACATCATGTGGCGGCGGTGGCCGTACTTCCTGCGCTGCCGGTCGGAGACGGTCCCGAACCAGGGGTGCACGACGACGTCGATGGCCTTGGGCAGCAGCAATGCCAGGCCGGCGATCCACGGCGTCACCGCCAGTACGTCGGTGAGGAAGAACAGCAGCAGCAGCCCGGGGACGGTCACCCACACGCCCATGCCGACCGAACCGGTGGCGTAGGACAGCAGGCTTCCCGCGGAGGGGGTGTGCAGCGAGGGCGCGGATACGTCCTCGCGGGTGGTGTCAACAGCGGTCACAAGAGTCTCCAGAAATCAGCGGTCGGCGTAGCGGGAGACCAGACCGCGGGCAAGGTCAGCGGAATCGAACACCCCGGACGCGACGCGCTGGGCGAGCGTGCGGCCCACCATCACGTCGACGACGGCCGGGAAGTGGCGCGACAGGAAGAACTCCAGCTGTCCGCGCCGGCTGGTCGGGACATCGCGACGGACCCGCCGCGACAGTCCGGCGTTCACGATGGCGGCCACGACCCCCTCCAGGGGTTCGTACACGCTCATGCCCTCCAGCGACAGTCCTGCCGCCTTCGTCGAGTCGTGGATCGGGCTGCGCACCGCCGACGGGTAGACCGTGGTCACGCCGACGTGGGTGGCGAGCTCCAGCCGCAACGCGTCCGCGTAGGCGACCATCGCACGCTTGCTCACGCCATAGGCGGCGGCCAACGGCAACTGCATCACGGCCATGCGGGAGGCCACCATGACCACCCGTCCGCGCGACTCGGTCAGTGCCGGCACGCACGCGGAGGTGACCCGCCAGGCGCCGATCAGGTTGATCTCGAGTTGCCGGTACAGCTCGGCGTCGGGGGCGAATTCGGCCGGGGCCGGACCGCCGGTTCCGGCGTTGTTGATGAGGATGTCCAGGCCACCGAGCAGTTCGATCGCCTTCTCCACACCGGCGGCCACGGAGGCGTCGTCGGTGATGTCGCAGGCGATGACGTCGATCGGGTCGAGGTCCTGCGGGCGCAGGTCGAGTCCGACGACGTGGGCGCCGCGGTCGAGGAAGGCCTGCGCGATCGCGCGGCCGAACGTGCCGCTGGCACCGGTGATCAACACCCGCTTGCCGGTGGCGTCCATCTCGTCGTGGATGACAGGGAGCTTCATGTCTTCGTCCTCTCCCGATCAGGCCGCGACGCGTGCGCGACGGCGGGTCGGGATGCGGAAGGCGGTGCCGCCACGGCGCAGGCGCTCGGCGCCGGCCCGCAGCTCGTTGCCGGCATCGGCGATGAAGGCGTCGAAGTCGATGCGCATCATCGGGCGCTTCTGACCCCAGCGGTCCACCGCGTCGTTGTACGCCTTGCTGATCGCGCCCTCGATGTCCGAGGACTTCGGCAGGGCGTACTCCTCGGCGTAGTAGGCGGCGGCCAGCTTCGACTGAGCCTCGACGACCGGCAGCGCGGCACCAGTGGACTGCATGAGGCCCACGAAGGTCAGCGACGGGTCGTCGGTGTGGAAGACCCGCTTGTACAGCGGCATGGCCTCGGCGTCGTCGCCGAGCCAGTCCTGGGACAGGAAGGGGATGGTCACGCGGTAGCCGGTCGCCCAGACGATGACGTCGACCCGCTCCTCGCGGCCGTCGGTGAAGACGACGGTGTCGCCTTCGAAACGCTCGATGCCGGTCACCGGGCGCACCTCACCGTGCGTGATGCGGTGCAGGATCGTGTCGGAGATCGTCGGGTGGTTCTGGAAGAGGCCGAACGACGGCTTGGGCAGCCCGTAGTCCTGGGGCCGGCCGACAGCCAGGCCGAGCATCTTCTCGGCGATGATCTGACGCACGCGCCAGGGCAGAACGGACAGCGCACCGTTGGTGGCGTCGGCGGGACGGCCGAACAGATACTTCGGCACGATGTAGGACCCGTGCCGCGCGCTGAGCATGACGTCCTCGGCGACGTACGAGGCGTCGACCGCGATGTCCATGGCGGAGTTGCCCATCCCGACGACGAGCACGCGCTTGCCGCGGAAGATCTCGGCCTTGCGGTAGTCGTGGGCGTGCATCTGCAGACCGTCGAACTCACCGGGGTACTCGGGGGAGGGCCAGCGCGGGTCCCAGTTGTGACCGTTGGCCACCACGACCCCGTCCACGGCGATGGTGTCGCCGTCGGCGGTGGAGATGGTCCAGCCGTCCTCGTCGCGCACCACGTCGGTGACCTCGGTGTTGAAGCGGTAGGCCTGCGTCACGCCGAAGTGCTCGGCGTAGTCCTGCAGGTAGCCGGCCACCTTGGTGGCCGCCGGGTAGTCCTCCCACTCGGCGGGCATGGGGTAGTCGGCGAACTCGGTACGGCCCTTGGAGGTGTTCAGGTGAAGCGACTCGTAGGCCGGGGACAGACCGCTGGAGTTCTCGTAGACCCACAGGCCGCCGAGGCAGTCACCCTTCTCGAGGCCGATGACGTCCACACCTCGTTCGAGGAGCTCCTTGACGGCGGTGATGCCGGCGGCACCGCCTCCGATGACAGCGATGCGGGGCGCAGCAGAATCAGACACAGAAAATCCTTCGAGTTGGAGTGACGCAGAAGATTCCGCCCGACGGGGCGGACACTGTGAGGTTGCCCATGTGTGAGATTCGCCAAACTGTGCGCTGATGTGAGAGTGGTCACATGCAGGGCACTCATGAGGGATCACGCTGGGTCACCTCTGCATCGCGGTGACGGGCAACCACCAGTCTGGAAAATCGGGGGTTTCGGCGCTGAACGAACAGCTGCTGGGGTGTGTGGTCAACGCTGACCCGACATGCGGTTGTCCGGCCGCCGTACGGTGGAGCCGATCTGGCGTAGTGCCAGGGAGACGGGGAGAAATCATGTCCAACAGGAAGAAGACGGTGGTTGTCGGCGCCATGGCCGGGGGCCTGGTGTGCGCCGGACTGGCAACGGCGGCGGTCGGAGATGACCTGTGGTCTTCAGACCCCATCCGCGACGGGTCCGGGCTCGAATTGGCGAAGGCGGGCTCGGCATCGGCCACCTTCGATCAGCAGCACAGGGCCGACCGCAAACTCGCGCGCACGTCGAAGGCCTCGGTGAGCGGGGAAAGGCAGTCAACTGCGGCAGCCAAGCGTGGCCCGCGTGGCAAACGGGGCAAGCGCGGTCCGGCCGGTCCCGCCGGCCCGTCGGGCCCTGCCGGACCGGCAGGTGCCCCAGGGTCGTTGTCGGTGTACACGGAGACCTCGCCGATCTTCACGCTCTACTACGAGGACGCCGCGTACTACGTGGCGACGTGTACCCGCGGTGGCCGGGCGATCAGTGGTGGCTTCCGCCAGGACAGCACGTACTACGCGTGGGCCAATGAGTCGGCACCACAGAACACCAGCGAATGGTTCTACTACATCACGAACAACTCGTCGGTCTACGACACCCAGATCTACTTCGTGACGACCTGCGCGCTCTGAGGGTCCGCCTCAGGACGCCTCGTACAGACGAGGAGCGCCGGTCCGTCACAAACTGCCAGAATCGCTCGCATGTCCACGCTCAGGGTCGCCGTCGGCAGGTTCGGCGCCATCGCCATCGCGTTGATCTGCGTGCAGTTGGACTACTTCGCGCTTGCTCTTGCACTGCCGACCATGGCCGAGGACCTGAAGACGACTCCGGAGAATCTCCAGTGGTCGGTGAGTGCGTACATGATCGCGTTGGGTATCACGATGGTGCCGGGCAGCCGGATAGCAGATCTGGTGGGTCGCAAGAAGATCGTCTTGATCGGACTGAGCATCTTCGGTCTGGCCTCACTGTGGTGCGGCCTGTCGACGTCGGCCGAGATGGTGGTTGTCGCCCGCGTTGTACAAGGCTTCGGCGCAGGCATGTACTTCCCGGTCGCGATGGCCCTGGTCAGCAACGCCACCAGTGATGCCGAAAGGTCCCATGTGCTTGGGCTGCTCACCGGCATCGCCGGCATCGGAACCGCGGCCGGACCGATCGTCGGCGGCGCGTTCTCCGCCACCATCGGCTGGCGATGGGTGTTCTTCGTGAACGTGCCGATAGCCATCATCGGGGTGATCTGGGGGGCTTTCCAACTGCGCGAACAGACCGACCCCGAACTGCGGGACAAGCGCCTTCGCGATCTCGACTTCCTGGGGATTCTGCTCATCGCCACCTCAGTGGCGGGGATCTCGCTGGGGATCGACGACCTGTCCACCGAGGCCGGCTCCTGGTGGTACACGCTGGCCCCCGCCCTAGTCGGTGGTGCGAGCCTCGTGGTGCTGTACGTGTGGGAACGCCGCGCAGTCTGGCCGATCCTGCCTCCGGTCCTGTTGAGCAACCGGACGTTCACCGCGCTGGTGGTTGCTTCCACGATCGCCAACGCGGGACTGGTCGTGATGATCTTCCTGGCGACGCTCTACCTGCAGCAGGCCCGGGGACTTTCCGGGCTCACAGCGGGTCTGCTGTTCATCCCTGCGGCGCTGGGTCTGTCCATCGGCGGGCCGGTCAGTGGGAGGATCGCCTCCCGCTACGCCGGGGCCCGGGTGATGACGGTGGCCCTGCTGGCGGGTGCGCCGATTCTGGCGGGGCTGGCCTTCGCCCAGAACCTGTTCGTGTACCTCGTGCTGATGGGGTTGGCGTCGTTCTTCCTCGGCCTGGGGTTCCAGTTCGGGAACATCTCGGTGCAGAGCGTCGTGAAGCTGTCCCAGGCGGGTGTGGCAGCGGGTGTGTTGCTCACGATCATGGTCACCTCCGGAGGCGTTGCGGTGGTGGCTGCGGCCGCGTCGCTGGAGGCGTTCGGCGACAACGGGTCGGCGGACTCGTTCGCGGTGACGGTCACGTACCTGGAATGGGCGGTACTGGTCGGTGTGCTCGGAGTGGTGTTCGGCCTGTGGCAGTGGCGCAGGGCTGTTCCCCCCGGAGCGGTCGCCGGCGATGAGCGAGGTGTGGCCGCGGCACGTGCTACGCGGGACGTGGCCGAGGGGTGATCCGCTCGAACGGGCCGCGCCTCAGTACGCCTCGTACAGGCTCGTGGCGATCTTGCCGAGGTCCTCGTTCGCCGCGAAGACACCCTGCAGGTCGTCGAACATCGCCTGGTTCACGATGATGGCGATCGCGATCTTGCGCCCGGACTTCGCCTCGATGTAGCCGCCGAGCGCTTTGGTCTCCACACGCAGGCGTTGGTTGAGCAGATCCGCGGCGCCCAGGGTCCCGGTCTTGGCGAACACCTTGCCGGCGGCCGGGCTGTCCTTCTGGACCTCCGCCACCGACCCGTCGACGCCCATGATCGGCAGGGCCTGCTGCCACTGCCCCGCATCCGGGCGCGCGTTGAACATCTGCATCAACTGCGTGACCGACGTCGCGGTGACGAAGTTGCCCGGCAGGCCCGAGCCGTCGACCAGCGAGGCGTTCTTCGGATCGACCCCGGCGCCGCTGAGGACCTTGGCCATCTCCGGGAACCCGTCGTCGCAATCGCGGCTGCCCACCGATGCGGCGAGCAGACAGACCTGGGTCTGGGCGCCGCGGTTGTAGCTGACTTTGAGGATGTACGTCGCGTTCTCCTGCAGTGGCAGGCCCTCGAGCGCCGCGACCTCGGGCAGTGAGTCCGTCGTGGCGGGCAGTTGACGCCCGGGGTTCGGCGCGGTGGCGTCGGCAGTCACGGTGACCCCGGCGCGTTCGAGCGCCTCGATGAACGCCGTGCGCGCGAACCGCGGCGGGTCGGTGAAGTGCTCGACCTTCAACTGCGGATCGGCGTCCGCGGCGATCGTCCCGCGCAGCAGGATCACGCCGTACTCGGGGCTGCTGATGTCGATCGCCGCATCCTCGCCGGCGGCCACGGTCTTGACCCGGTTGACCACTCTCCATGGCGCGACCTCCGGGCGCATCTGGATGCTGGGCCGTTCACCCACCGCACCCGGCGTGGCCACGACGTCGATGAGGTTGTTGTTGATGACGATCGGCGAGACCGGGCCGTCGTTCTCACCGAGGTCGCGGGTGATCCACAGCCGGTCGTCGATGATGACGTCACCGTCGACGCGGTCGATGCCGGCTGCCTTGACCTGAGCGGCAAGGTCGTCGAGACCTGCCAGCGGGTCGTTGTCGGCGATGGTGGCGCCGGGCAACAGGTTCGCGTCGTTGTGGTCCATGTCCGTGAAGACCACCTGCCCGTCCGGGCCGGTCTGCCCGCCCATAAGGATGTCGCCCTTGGCGACGAGCACCAGGTTGCCGTCGAGGCTGCCGCCGCTGATCTCGCCGTCGCGCACGACGGGTGTGGTGATCGTCGAATCCGGGCCGAACTTCAGCCACGCCGACCCGACACTATAGGTCTTCGTCACGGATGCCGGCTCCAGCAGGTTGGTCGCGTTGTAGTCGACGAGCACCTCGCCGGACTGCGCGTCGGTGACGTGGATGCCCCACGTCGAACCCGCGTATGGCGGCGATTCGATGATCTGCACCGCGCTGTCGGGCAGGCCCGGGATCGCGGACTCCGGTTCGGCCGATGAACACGCGGCAAGGGGAAGCAGGACCAGGCCGATCAGCAGGGGGCGCATGGCGGCTGAGCCTACTAGGAGTCAGTAGCCCAACAGTCGCGCCAGGATCATCAACACCGCGGCGAGTCCGAAGAAGGCCAGCCAGGGCCACGTCTTGCGCCACCGCTCGGATCGGCGTGCGCGCTTGGCCCGCTTCACGGCTTGTCCCTGACCCTGCAACTCCGCGCGGTCGAGCTCGGCCCAGCGTTCCCGCTTGGCCTGCAGTTCACGTTCGCGAGCGGACTCCTCCTTGTGTGCGGCGTCGTTGGCCCACTCGTCGTCGAAACTCACCTATCCAGGGAAACACGGTGCGGGCGCGGCCTCAAGTGATCGGCTCGCCCCCGGTTGTCGATCCGAGTCGCTGGAGCGCCAGCAGGATCACGACGTCGGCCGCCACGAGTGCGACGCCCCATGCGGGGTGTCCCAGTGTGGCCAGCGCTCCCGCGGCGACGAGGAACACCACCACTTCGACCCCGGCGCGGACCGGCGGTGACAGGGGGAAGCGGGCCTTCGGGGAGAGCAGCAACCCCCACACCACCGCGAGTGCGATCGCGCACGCGGCGCCGCCGAGCACACCGGCGGCGTGATACCCCCACCACGCGTACACGGCGAGCAGAGTCAACTCCAAGGCGAACCGGATGGCCAGCACAAGGGGGAGCATCAGGCGAACCGTCGTTGCAGGTCGGCGTACGAGATCGCGCCGTCGAGGAAACCCAGGGTTCCGGATTCAAGGAGTTCCCGGGCGGCCGCGTCGAGCGTGCTGAACGCCGCGCGGGCGAGGCTCCCGCCGAGACTGACCCGGGTGACGCCCAACGAGAAGAGCGTGTGTGCGTCGATGCGGTTCGCCAGACCCGCCACGATGTTCAACGGCCCCGGCACAGAGGCGGCGAGTCGGCGGATCGTCTCGGCCTCCACGACTCCTGGCACGAACACACAGTCGGCACCGGCGTCGAAGTAGCGGCTCGCCCGCTCGATGGTCTCCTCGAACGGATCATCATCGGCGCCCACGAAGTAGGTGTCCGTGCGCGCGTTCAGCACGAAGCGACCTTGTGGTGCGGCAGCGCGGGCCTGCGCGATGTGGTCGACCGCCACCTCGATGTCGAACAGCCCGTCCGGGCCCGCGTCCTCGATGTTGCCACCGACGACGCCGAGGGCCGCAGCGTCGGCGACAGTGCGCCCGACGTCGTCGTAGCCGGACTCGAGATCGGCGGTCACGGGTACGCTCACGGAGGCCACGATGCGTGCGATGTGCTCGAGCATCGTCTCGCGGTCCAGCGCCACGCCGTCCGGAACCCCGCACGACCACGCGATACCGGCGCTGGTCGTGGCGATGGCCGGAAAGCCTGCTTGTTCGAGGATGCGGGCCGATCCGGGATCCCATGCGTTGGGGAGGATGAAGCCCGGCGCCTGATGCAGTGCCAGCAGCGTGGCAGCCTTCTCCGCGGTGTCCACGTAGTCAGCAAACCACGCCGGACCCGGGTACGACCAGGGTCACTTCAGTTGCGTCACGGTGACCACTTGACCACCCTTGACCAGGAAGCAGTCCTGCTCGTCGGCGCCGTAGCGGGTGCAGGGAAGGTGTTCGGCGAACTGTTCGGTCGGCAGGTTGTAGGTCTGCGGCTTCAGGGCCACCACCAGCCGCGGATCGGTCGGGACCAGTGGCGCCGCGCTGTCTTCTACTGGACCGCGTGCCAGCAGTGCGAGATATGTCCCCTCGGGGTCAGCGACCCCGATGCTGCGGAGTTTCTCCAGCAGGGCTGGGCCGGCTGCGGCGACCGCGAAGTCCACGCGGTACTCCGAGCGGTTGTTCTTCCAGAGCTTCAGGGTGACCTTCTTGCCGTGCTTGACTGCCTTGACGTTGTACCGCGGGGGGACGGTCGCCGTGTAAGTGGTGACATCGAAGGCGCCGGGCGGCTCTGAGAATTTCCCCACCTTCAGGATGTGCACCGCGCCTTTCGCGGACGTGATCTTGTCGTTCTTGAGGACCAGCGTGGTCCGGTGGGCCCATTCGACGTCCACCCCGGCGCGCAGCCCGGTGAACATGCCCCAGGACCAGCGATCCCGACCGCGCACCTCCACCTGCCAGCGTTCCTTCTTCACCGGCTTGGCAACCGGCGTGAAGCGGAAGTGCCACTTCTCACGGGTGGTCGTGCCGTTGATGGCCAACGGTGGGGTGGTGCGTCGGGTCGTCACGGTGAACGGCTTGCCGAAGGCCTTGCGCAGGTTGACGCGCTTGAGCCACGCGCGGTCGCTGAACCCGCTCGGGAACGGGTACGTGGCGGTCGTGCAGGTGCCGTCGGAGCACGTGTATGCGGTCTCGTTGGCGGAGGGGTCCTCCGTGGCGGTCATGTTCGTGATCACACGCGCCGGAGTTGCGCCGTTGAGATAGACCTTCCCGGACACCTTGCTGTTCGCGGCGAGTCCGCCGGACACGGTCGCGTCGTGGTAGCCCTCGCCGCCGATCCAGTGGTGCGACCATGCCGAGTATCCACCGACCTGCTGGGCGGTGCCCTTCATGCGGGTCGTGAACGTGTAGTACTTGCCGAGGCGCTTGAACGTGAACGGTCGCACGCTCTTCGCCGCATAGGTGCGCACCTGGTGGTGCTCGTTGTAATCGCTGCTGCACACCCAGATCAGGCCCTCTGCGGGGTAGATCGGGGAACCCCAGCCGCAGTACTCGTGCGGACCACCGGACTCGAGTTCCGCGGTGTAGGTCATCGTGAGCCGGTAGCGCTTGTTTTCTGCCGTCATGGCCGCCGGGCTCTGCACCTGGACGACTGCGGCTGGTTGGACGGGGACGGGCTGTGGGGTGGCCACCGCCAACGCCGGCACCCCCAGACAGAAGGCCGTGCATCCCACGAGAGCCAGCCGTACCCTCATGTACCAATTGTCCCGCTTTCGATGGGTGTCCCGGAAGGGCTGTTGGCCCAATCGTGATCG
>ERZ795053.3076-NODE-3076-length-19406-cov-11.227482_pt1 | contig 19406 bp, 14 predicted proteins | sample MGYA00375137_ERZ795053 | MGnify/ENA primary metagenome ERZ795053 (study PRJEB30182, sample SAMN05720284) | activated sludge metagenome | isolation source: Anaerobic digester | place: Hong Kong | collected 2014-12-17 ...
CATTAATGACTTTATTGCGGGAAGGCATTGAGGTAGGCGATTCGGTACAGATCCTATATAGTGATTCCGCCCGGCTAAAAGTGATGATCCAGGCACCGGTCATGTACCAGGAGACCAACCGGCGCTACCATATCCAGACCTTCCCAAAAGGCATTTACGTCGAATTTTATGACGAACAAGGACTGTTAACCTCCACCCTGCGCGCTAATTATGCGCAACGCAAAGAACAGGACCGGCAAGTTATCGTCAAAGACAATGTGGTCTATGAAAGTGTCCAGGGGGATAAACTCGAAACCTCCGAATTGATCTGGAATGAAAATGACCGGCTGATCACGACGGACAAACCGTACCGATTACGACGTGCCAATGGGGATCTGGCCAACGGTTTACTGGGCTTCACCGCTAATGAATCCTTTACCTACTTTAAGTCTCATTCAGTCTACAACCGTTTCTTGTTTGAGGAACACAAAACCGATACGCTACCGTAATTTTTAAAAAACAAGGCCAATATCCTCAGGACCTTTATTTTTGTAGTTGCATTGTTCAGCCATGATCCTATTTTATATCATTCTTTTTTTACTGCTCTCTGCTATATTTTCCGGTTCCGAAATTGCCTTCGTCTCTGCCAATAAGATCGGTATAGAACTGAAGAAGGAGAAGGGATTGCGAAAGGGAAGAGTACTAGGGGGATTTTATCGCAAACCGGAATATTTTATCAGCGCCATGCTGATTGGTAACAATCTTGCCCTGGTTGTCTACACATCTTTGATGGAACAACTACTGATACCGCCGCTTCAAAGTATTGGCGGGGTGGCCAGTTACCTGGTGATTACTTTATTGAGTACCGCTATCGTACTGGTTTTCGGTGAATTTCTTCCTAAAACCATCTTTCGGATTTTTGCCAATGACTTGCTGTACTTCTTCACTTATATTCTAAAAGTGTTTCAAGTCCTGTTTTATCCGTTTTCCGCCCTGGTCAATAAACTTTCAGAATGGATCATCCGGGTATTTACAAAAGCTCCCGTTGAAAAAACACAGGCAGCATTGACTCGCTTTGATCTTGAACATTTCATAGCCGATTCTGCCGGCACGAACGATGAACCCATCGAAACGGACATTTTCAAGAATGCGCTACACCTAAAACAGACACGCATCAAGGAGATCATGGTGCCCCGGACGGAAATCCAGAGTATTGATGTAAGTGCCGATATCCAGGAACTGATTGATCTGTTTGACACCAGCAAACATTCCCGGATCATCGTTTACGATGAAGACATTGACAACATCCTTGGATACATCCATCACCAGCAATTGTTGAAAAATCCAAAATCATTACGCAGACTGGTCCTGGAAATACCGGTCGTACCTGAAACCATGAACATTCAAGCCCTGATGCTGAAACTGATCAAAGAAAGCCAGACCATCGCATGGGTCGTAGATGAATTTGGCGGTACCGCAGGAATCATCACCCTGGAAGACATTCTGGAAGAGATCTTTGGAGAAATTGACGATGAGCACGACGAAGAAGAACACATCGAAGAACAATTATCCGATCACGAATGGTTGTTTTCAGGACGCCTGGAGATAGACTATCTGAATGAAAAATACGCTGCGATCGATTTCCCTGAAGGTGACTACTCCACCTTATCCGGCTATCTGATCATGACCACCGGCCATATACCGCACCAGGATGAAGAGATTGAACTGGAAGGCTATAAATTTATAATGGCCAAAGTCGATGAAAAGAAAATTGAATTGGTCCGCGTCCTGAAACAGGAAGAAGACTGACCGGTGAGGTTCTTTCTAACCAGATTTTAACGTTGATATGATATGCGATAAATGGCGTTGGCCTGATCATCGCTTACCAACATGGACCCATCGGGCATCCATTCGATATCTACGGGCCGACCCCAAGATGTCTCCCCTTGCAACCACCCTTCGGCAAAATTCTCCACACTGGTACATTGATTACCTTGCATATGGACTAAGGCGATGCGGTATCCTATTTTATTGGCACGGTTCCAGCTACCATGTTCGGCTATGAATAGTTGATTTTTATAGTTTGTCGGAAATTGACTTCCCGTATAAAAATCAACCCCCAGCGGTGCAACATGCGGTCCAAGCTTCATAGCCGGTGGTGTGAACTCACTGCATGGATGACCTGCTCCAAATTTAGGATCTGGTAAATCCCCCTGATGACAATAAGGAAATCCAAAATGCTCTCCCGGCCTGGTCAGGTGATTTAGTTCACAGGAAGGCGCATCATCTCCCATCCAGTCTCTGCCATTATCGGTAAACCAAAGTTCTTTGGTTTGTGGATGCCAGGTAAACCCTACGGAGTTGCGCACGCCTCTGGCTACAATCTCCCGGTTGCTGCCATCGGGGTTGATCCGGGTGATCGTGTTAAAGACCGGATCTTCGGACTCACATACATTGCATGGAGCTCCTACCGGCACATAGAGTTTACCATCCGGGCCAAAAGCAATGTACTTCCAGCCATGGTGCGTCTTGTCCGGATATTTATCGGTAATCAACACCGGCTTTGGCGGATTGGTGAGATTTTGCTCGATCCGGTCGAAGCGCCAGATTTTACTCACTTCTGCCACATACAAACTACCATCTTTGAATGCAACCCCGTTGGGCATCTGCAATCCTTTTGCGATGGTATACATCTTGTCTGCCTTGTGGTCACCATTTTGATCCACAAGGGCATAAACACTACCTTCATCACGCGTCCCAACAAACAACGTACCCGAAGGCGTCAGGCACATGGACCGTGCATTGGTCACGTTTTCGGCAAATAACTCAATCTTAAACCCGGTGGGCAATTTGATCTTGTCCAGCTGGATGTCCGGCTTTTCCTCCCTCAATTGGGTAAATGCCAACCAACCTGCCGCTGCGCACAAAACCAACAGCAAGGACCATTTATAACTTTTCATTCCGAATCCAGTTTTTTCAACGAATTATCTAATTACATATTCCTTCGGTATTGTCCACCCACTTCATAGAGGGTATGGGTGATCTGACCCAATGAACAATATTTGACCGTTTCCACCAGGGTTTCGAAAAGGTTGTCGCCCTGTAATGCTTTATTCCTCAATTCTAACAGTGCACCCTGTGCTTTCGGTTCAAAAAGTTTCTGCATCTCATGCAGCGAGGCGATCTGATATTGCTTTTCCTCTTCCGTTGCCCGGATCACTTCTTTGGGAATGATCGTCGGAGACCCTTCTTTGGAGAGGAACGTGTTTACTCCGATGATGGGATAAGCGCCTGAATGTTTGAGGGTCTCATAATGCAAGCTCTCCTCCTGAATCTTCGACCGTTGATACATGGTTTCCATAGCACCTAATACACCACCACGATCCGATATCCGTTCGAATTCCACCAGTACGGCTTCTTCTACCAGATCGGTAAGCTCCTCGATGATAAATGCACCCTGGAGGGGGTTTTCGTTCCGGGTCATCCCTAGCTCATGGTTGATGATCAGCTGGATTGCCATTGCTCTCCGGACAGATTCTTCCGTTGGGGTAGTTATTGCTTCGTCGTAAGCGTTGGTATGCAGTGAATTGCAGTTATCGTATATCGCATACAGCGCTTGCAGGGTTGTGCGAATGTCGTTAAAAGCAATCTCCTGGGCGTGCAATGACCTTCCCGAGGTCTGGATGTGGTATTTCAACATCTGAGAACGCTCGTTGCCACCGTATTTATGCTTAATCGCTTTAGCCCAGATGCGGCGAGCTACGCGGCCGATGACTGCATATTCCGGGTCCAGTCCATTGCTAAAGAAGAATGAAAAGTTCGGCGCAAAATCATCGATATGCATTCCTCTGGCAAGGTAATACTCCACGTAAGTAAATCCATTGGCCAGTGTAAAGGCTAACTGTGAGATGGGATTTGCCCCGGCCTCTGCAATATGATATCCCGAGATTGATACGGAATAAAAGTTACGTACCTGATGAGCGATAAAATATGCCTGCATGTCTCCCATCAGCTGTAAGGAGAACTCCGTGGAAAAGATGCAGGTATTTTGAGCCTGATCTTCCTTTAGAATGTCTGCCTGAACGGTTCCCCGAACCGAAGAAAGCGCTTTGGCTTTGCATTGTTGGTAGATTTCCGGTGCAAGCACCTGATCCCCTGTCAGGCCCAGGAGCAGGAGGCCTAGCCCGTCGTGATGAAGCGGAAGTTCGCTTCGATACCCCGGTCTTTCAAAACCCCGGTCGTCATAAAGCTGTTTTTTAATTCTTTCAACCTGCGCTTCCAGGCCATTTGCTTTAATGTATTGCTCGCATTGCTGATCGATGGCAGCATTCATAAATAATGCAGTCATGGTGGCTGCCGGACCATTGATGGTCATGGACACCGAGGTCTTCGGGTCACAAAGATCAAACCCGGAATACAGTCGTTTGATATCATCCAGGGAGCATATACTCACCCCGGAATTACCCACCTTTCCATAGATATCGGGACGATGATCGGGGTCTTCCCCATAAAGGGTTACTGAATCGAATGCAGTGGATAACCGGATGGCGGGCATATTATGACTCAGGTAATGAAATCGACGGTTAGTCCGTTCGGGGCTACCCTCACCGGCAAACATCCGGGTCGGATCTTCGCCCTTGCGTTTGAACGGAAATACGCCGGCGGTGTAAGGAAAAGAGCCGGGCACATTTTCTTGCCGGGACCAGCGAACCTGTTCACCCCAGTCTTCCCATTTGGGAAATGCAATTTTGGGGATCCGCTGATGGGAAAGCGTTTCCGTCCGTGTTGGAACTGTGATGGCCTTTCCCCGCACCTGGTAGGTGAAGGTGTCATCCTGATAAGCCTGCCTTTGTTGCTGCCAGTTCTCAATTATTTCCTTACTGGTCGTGTCCAGTTTCCCCCACAGATCATCGAATTGTGCCTGCAGGATATCTCGCACCGGTTCAGAACCAGTTCGTTGCAGGATAAGGGACAAGGCAAATGCGTTACGGGCAAGTGCTGATTGTTCGTTCGCCAGGTGATCGTATTGCCGGTTATTTTCGGCAATCTCCGCCAGATACCGGGTCCGCGCCGGTGGTATGATGTACCGCTTGATTTGCTCCGGATCTGGCGTGTCTGAATCGTTTACTGGCGTTAAAAAATCCCGTTCTACCAGTTTATTCACCAGATAGTGGTAGAGCACATTGACACCTGGATCATTAAACTGAGAGGCCATTGTCCCAAAGACAGGCAAAGCCTCCGGGTCCTCCTCCCATAATTGATGATTCCGCTGATATTGTTTTCGCACGTCCCGCAATGCATCCTGAGCGCCTCGCTTGTCAAATTTGTTGATTACTACTGCATCCGCAAAATCCAGCATATCGATCTTTTCCAGCTGGGATGCCGCGCCGTATTCCGGGGTCATCACGTAAACAGCCAGGTTCACATGATCCGTGATCTCGGATCCGGACTGGCCGATGCCCGATGATTCCAGAATAATCAGGTCGAATCCCGCAATTTTTAATACGTCAATTGCCGGCTGAACAAATTGGGATAGGGCCTGATTGGCCTGGCGGGTAGCCAGTGAACGCAAATAAACCCGGTCCGTATCGATGGCATTCATTCGAATCCGATCCCCCAGCAAGGCTCCACCAGTCTTGCGTTTGGTCGGGTCAACCGAAACGACGCCAATGGTCATTTCCGGAAACTGGTGCAGAAAACGCCGGATTAATTCATCCACGAGACTGGATTTTCCTGCCCCACCGGTACCGGTAAATCCGATGACCGGTGTATGCACCAACCTTGCGGCTCTAGCGGACAAAGCATCCAAACCGGATTGATGTCCGGGGAGTTTGTTTTCGATGGCGGATATTACTCGGGCAACGGCTTGTGGGTGATCCGTACTTAATTGACCAAATGCATCTTCCGGAGTATTGCCGGTTGGAAAATCGCATGCTTCCAGCAAATCATTGATCATGCCCTGCAAACCGAGTTGTCTTCCCTCATCCGGGCTATAAATGTGGGTAATGCCGTAAGCTTGCAGTTCTTCTATCTCCTGGGGTAAAATCGTCCCGCCACCGCCACCAAATATTCGAATGTGTCCGGCCTGTGCCTCCTGGAGTAGATCATGCATGTACTTGAAATATTCCATATGGCCACCCTGATAGGAGGTAATCGCTATGGCCTGGGCGTCTTCCTGAATTGCAGCCCGCACAATTTCCCGGACCGATCGGTTATGACCCAGATGGATGATCTCAGCTCCGGAAGCCTGCATGATCCTGCGCATGATATTAATGGCCGCGTCATGCCCATCAAAGAGCGAAGCAGCCGTGACGATACGTATTTTATTTTTTGGATGGTAGGACCGCATGCCGGAATACTTCATGCAAAAATAACTGAATTTTCCTTCAGGGCCGGTGCATTACCCGCTACATCTGCCTATCAGGACCGGGTTAATCTTTTCTTAAGATGATCGTTATTCAAAATCAGGAAATGAAAGCAGGCGTTCTTGTCCTAAGAATTGGTTATTGAATTTATGCACTTGTTTTTTCATAGTTGAGATAGGGGTATACGGTTGATCAAGCATTGACCCGGGGCGCAGAAACAGTGGCAGCACGGAAAGGGTCAATGCTTTTTTTATTTAGCCAATAACCTCCAGAAATTCAGCCGTAATCATCGCTGTTGCTCCCCACATCACTTCCCCATATAAATCAAAATAAGGAACATCCGAGAGTGAATATTGACCACTAACTGTAATAGCGGTACGCTTGACGACCTCCTCCGTTTGCAGATAATGCAATGGAATGGAGATGATCCGTTCGATTTCAACCGGATCCACCCTGAATTGCGGAGCTTCTCTTAAAAAGCCTACGAAAGGCTGGACCAGAAAATTGCTGACGGGTATATACAAGGAAGTGAGGGTTCCGAGTGGGATTATGGTACTTGCCGCGACTCCTATTTCCTCTTCGGTTTCGCGAAGTGCTGTGGCCAGGGCGTCCGCATCCCCGGCTTCCTTGCGTCCGCCCGGGAAACTTATCTGACCCTTGTGCCGGTCACCAGCCGTTTCAGTCCGTTTCGTATAGATTACCTCCCAGTCCGAGCCACCCGGATACAATAAAAGAAGTACCGATGCTTCCTTAGGTGGATGTGCATGCTGAAAGGATGGGACCCGATGCCGAATTGACATCTTGCGATGAGCAGCTTCACCCGGGAGACTAGATGTACTTAACAGATTTTCAATAACCCGGATAATTGATATGTCAGGCGAGGATGCCATTTGATTGTCAATTGACCTTTATCTGAAATTATAAAAATAAACCCAGCGGCAATGGTAAGAAACCCGATCGTGACCTTTAAACCTTATTGGACAGTTTGATGTAATTTTCGAGCGCCATGGGCATGGACGGAGCATCCGGGACCGGAGCCTGAATGTTTATGGTCAAACCCCGCTCTTCAACAGCTTTTGAAGTACTGTTGCCAAATACAGCGATACGGGTTTCATCCTGAGAAAAGTCTGGAAAGTTTTCGTACAAGGATTGAATTCCCAATGGCGAAAAGAAGACCAGAATATCGTACTTGATGTCTGCCAGGTCGGATAAGTCACTGCTAACCGTCCGGTACATCATGGATTCTACAAAGTTGATCTGGCTCTTTTTCAAAAACTCAACTACGGGAAGGGCCCCTAAATTGGAGCATGGCAATAAAAACCGGTTGCCGGCTTTATGCTTTAGTATGGATGAAGTCAGGTCCTCGATGGTCTTCCGCCCTACAAAAACTTTACGTTTGCGGTAGATGATGAATTTTTGAAGGTAGTTGGCGATGGCTTCGGAAAGACAAAAATATTTAGTCTCAGCAGAGACTTTTACCCTGGTCTCTTCGGATAAACGGAAAAAGTTTTCGATGGCATTCTTACTGGTGAATATGACACATTCGTATTCATCCAGGCGGATGCGCTGCCTGCGGAACTCTTTTTCGGAAACCGGCTCAACGTGAATAAATGGCCTGAAATCAATCGTGATCCCATATCGTGTCTCCAATTCATGATATGGAGACTTGTTGCTGGGTTGCGGTTGAGAAATTAAAATGGTTTTAACTTCCTTCAATTTTTCAGTCTTAACATTTCCCGACATAGGACCAATTACTTCTGATTAGGAAAATAATTGCAGCGAGATCTGCCTATAAATCAACAATATAGGCCCGATTTCGATCGCGCAAAGGTAAAGAAAAAATTGAAACTTGTATAGCGATGCCAATCTAACACCAATCAACAATCCTCTGAATTGCCGCAACAGGTACAAAACGACAAATGCGCCTATTCCCGTTAGCAATAATCCGCTGTGCAGATTAGCCGGACCAAAAGCAAGCAGCCAATTGATGGCAAACAGGATCAGACCCAAGAAAATATTGAACTGCATGGTCGAAAAACTGTACTGGGCTGTTTCTTTTTCTACCGGAAACAACATGGCAAGAAGCCAAAGGACAAAGTGCTTGGTAAAATATAGGATTCCGAAAATGGCCAGGATCCACCAGTATGAAAAATCATAATTGCTCCAATAACGCAGGATAAAATGGATAAACAATGCCCCCTGCATGAAAAAAACCAGGTAAAGAGCAAGGTGTAAGTACTGGGAAATTCCCTTGCTGAATTCGCGGTATGTGAGGCGGAAATAGTTTTCACTAATCAGGGATTGGGTCAATTCCACCATAAACGAGCGGTTGAGGTTGACGACCGCCGTGACCCCCAACAAACAAACGAACAGTAACCAAAAGGCCACACTCCCGGTGATCTTTTCAAAATACGTTTCTACCTGTTTATTGGATTCTTGTTTGTCTTCCGGAATACCCGTCACTTCCTGGTCAGCAGCGGAAGTATCCTGAGCTTTTTTGGAGATTTCAAAGATGGATTTCGATTGTTCCGGAGCAATACCCACCGTGTCAGGAGGGTCCGTCTGGGAGGTGTTTTGCACCAGTGAATCCCCCGGAGTACCACCGGGAGCCTCTTGTTTTGTGGTCAGGTTCGGAGGCCTTACTCCGCCGGAAGGATCGGCCGGCCGTGCATTCAAATCGAACGGATTTGTAACGGATGGGCTTTTAAGCGCTGTATCTTTTTTGCCGGGAATCGTATCCTGTTTCACAGTCTTGGTGCGGGAAGTATCAGCCGGCTTTGGGGTTACCGGCTTTATTGCCGGCTCAAGCGGTGACTTTGTAGGTTTTACCGTCTCCTTTTTTTGCGTTGTATCTTTACGCTTGATGTCAAAAGGATTTTGCGTCTGGCCGGCTACCACCGTCAGGGAGAACAGTATAAAAGCAAAATGTCCGATAGCTGTTCGCACGCATCCTATTTGGCCTGCAAAATTACAAATAGTTTATAGTCCAAATAAGGCCACCCCACACATTAACACCAATGCATCAGGTAGTACGATTGTTAAATGGTTGTTAACCGGAAAGGGAAAGGCAGTATTTGGTGTTAATTTTAAAGCTTTGTGATGCCATATGCGACAAAAAGCCATCATTTGGGTTTTCATCATGGGTGCTATTCTCGTAATGGGAATGCTGGCCTTCCAGTCGTACTGGGTTGCTTATTCATGGTCCAGTGAAAGTTCCAAAACACGGCAATCGATTTACATTGCATTGTACAATGTGGCAGAAAAGTTGGCGAAATTCGATCAGGTAACCCTGCCAACCCGGGACCTGATCAAATCCGTCTCCTCCAATTATTATGTCGTCAACATCAATAACAGCATCGATGCCAATGTCCTGGAGCGATTTCTGATCGATGAATTACAGGCCAGGGAGATTAACATGGATTTTGAATATGCCATTTACGATTGCAGCAGTGATGAGATGGTCTACGGTGATTTTTGCAGCATCTCCAAAAAGGATTATCAGGCAGACTTGGGAAATCTGCCGAAATACGAAGAGTTCACCTATTACTTTGGCGTCAAATTTCCCGGATTGGTGGGCACCATTTTTACCAATATGATGCCTTCCCTGGTTTTCAGCGGCATCACCGTGCTGGCTTTGTTGTTCTTCATTTCATCGGTCGTCTTGCTGCTAAGGCAACAAAAGATTGCTCAATTGCAATCCGATTTCATCAACAACCTGACCCATGAATTCAAGACACCTTTGTCCTCAATGAAGATAGCTACTGAGTCCCTGATTGCCAATCCTTACGTCCAGGCTGACCCAAAAGTGAACCGTTACCTCCATATCATCGGTCAGCAAAATGATCGGCTTCAAGCGCATATTGACAAAATATTAGACCTGGCGAAACTGGAGAAAGAAAGCATCGCCCTGAAACTGGAAACGGTCAACCTGCATGATTTACTCCGGGAAACACTTCCTCTTTTCGAAGCACAAATTGAGCAAAAGAAGGGCAAATTAACCTGTGCCCTTGATGCCGGCAATCCCATCATTCAGGCGGACAACGGGCACCTTCAAAATGTCATCTCCAATTTATTGGATAATGCCATTAAGTATTCCGGTGAAAACCTTGTTATCCGTATCAGCACCCACCTGGAAAAAAACACGCTGGTTCTCAGCATTGAGGACCAGGGAATTGGAATTCCCGAAGAACAAATGACCAAGCTTTTTACAAAATTTTACCGGGTGTCTACCGGAAATGTGCACAATGTAAAAGGATTCGGTCTGGGCCTGTATTACGTCAAGTTGATTTGCGATGCACATAAATGGCATATTCTGATGGAAAGCAAGCCCGGAAAAGGAACCAGCGTTACGATTTATTTTCACTAATCACGAACTATGAAAAGAGCACACATCCTGTATGTAGAAGATGATGAAACCTTAAGCATGCTTACCCAGGAACACTTGGAACAACAAGGCTATTTGGTTACCCATGTTGGAAATGGTCGCAGTGCATTGGATGCCGTCCAGGATAAAAGCTTTGATCTCTATATCCTGGATGTTATGCTTCCGGAGATGGATGGCTTTGATCTGGCAACCAGTATCCGCAAAAAAGATGTAGACACTCCGATATTGTTTTTATCTGCAAAATCCATGAAAGAGGATCGTATTCATGGTTTGAAGATTGGGGCCGACGACTACATCACCAAGCCCTACAGTATGGAAGAGCTTCTTTTAAAAATAGACGTTTTCCTTCGCCGCAGTAAAGTCCGCCAGCATACGGTGGCTGAAATAATCCGCATCGGAGAGCTTGAATTTGAATATCAGAATCTGATTCTTCACCGGGGGTCTGAGGAAATTACCCTCACACAACGGGAAGCCGACCTGCTGATGTATCTCTGGAAAAACAGAAATCAGGTTCTCCGCCGCAGCGATATTCTCGAGGCGCTATGGGGAGAGGACGATTATTTCCTCGGACGCAGCCTGGATGTGTTCATTTCCCGTTTGCGCAAATATTGCAAATTCGATCAGCGTTTAAAAATTGAGAATATTCATGGAGTGGGCTTCAAATTAAAATGCCCGGAGTGATCGGATTCAGGATGTCAGTTGCCCTGCTGCCCAGATCCCGATCCCGACGCCTAACCACCCAAAGACCAAACTGCCTACCACATAGGTTCCTGCCACCATCCAGCGACTCTCTTCACCCAGCAGAAAAATCTCATTGGAGAAGGTGGAAAATGTACTGAACCCGCCACAAAATCCGGTGATCAACAACAGCCGCAAATGAGCATCCAGAATATTCCGGGTTCCCAGCATCCAAAGAACGCCGATAAGCATACAGGCGAAGAAATTGGCCAGAAAGGTTGCCCAGGGAATCGAGGTCTCGTTCCAGGGTATCCAGAGGCTTAACAGGTAACGCATCAGACTGCCGAATCCGCCACCAATAAATACGAGGATCAGGTATTTAATCATATGAACTTGCGTTGCTGCGCTTTCTTCCTGCGCACGTAGAAATGCAGGATGGCGGTCAAGACCAGGGCAAGTCCGAGGATAATGATTAAAAGCATGAAATTGCCAAGGTTTTGAAACTTAAGCGCGATCAGAATAAATACAATATTGCTGAAAATAAGTATCCCGGTAGCCTGCATATGGCTAAATCCGGCATCGATCATCATATGATGGATGTGCCGTCGATCCGGTGACAGTGGAGAATGACCACGAAGGATACGAATGATGAATACCCGCAGGGTGTCAAACAACGGAAGGATAAGAATCCCGATAGCTACAGCCGGGGCTGAATTCACCGCATAGATGGAGTCGGGAAGTTCACGGTGTGCCTCGATAAATTTGATTGCCAGTATCGCACAAACCAAACCTACAAACAGGGAACCGGTATCCCCCATAAAAATCTTGGCTGGTGTGACATTATACCGCATAAATGCCAGCACCGAGCCGGCCAGGGCAAATGCAACGATAGCCAGGTCGATCAGGTCAACCAGGAAGAACCATATACCCAGGACCAGAGAGATTAACGTACTGATGCTTCCTGTCAGTCCATTGATGCCGTCAATCAGATTAAATGCATTGATGATGACCAAAATGGTGAATATTGATATCGAGTAGCTTGCCCAATCCGGCAAAAGGGTCAATCCGAAAAGTCCGTAAAAGCTGGTTAGCCGAACGTTTGCTTTATACACCAGGATAAAAGCAGCAAAAAGCTGTCCGGCCAGTTTTCGCCAGGGAGACATTGGAACCAGATCATCTTTAACGCCAATCAGGAAAATGATCACAAATGCACATAAGATGTACTGAAGATCCTGAAACACCCCAAAAGGAGTCCATAAAACGATTGAAAAAATAACACCAGCAAAGATTCCGATGCCTCCGAGCGTGGGAATGCTATCCGAATGGGAGCGGCGTTCTCCCGGCTCATCCATCAGGTGCTTCACCCTGGCCACATTGATGATGGATGGAATGGCTACGAAAGTCAATGTAAATGAAGTAATGAAACTGAGTAAGACGTCGTACATCGTTTCGTTATTGGCTGGTGTCTTTTTTTACTTCCTGAAGGGCATCCATAAACTCCTGCCCGGTCTGCCGACGAAAGATCTCTTCAAAAGCGGTGTAAGGGTTATCCCATAATTTTCGCATATGGTCCCTGATGACAATCAGTGTCTGGTCGGTGGTATCCTGAATGATCTTCTGTACATCGTACCGATGCCTGTTCATCGCAAAAGTAATCGCATCAAGCCATACTGCCCGGTCCAGGGAATCACTGAGCTCAGGCTGGATCTGCGGATAACATTGAAGGACTAACTGTTCAAATCGTTTATCGTAGGGTTCCCATTCTTTGGTACTGATGTATCTGTCCAGTTTGCTGACATCCTGCATCAGCAGATGATAATCATCCAGAAATGCCTGTCCGTTAGCCGGGCATTGGGGTGATTGGCACCCGATAACGAGAAGTAAGAGTCCTATCCAGATAAATTTGTGCACCATGAGGGCTTTAGTTGAACATTCGCCACGAAAATACCATTTTAGTCCTCACCTAAGGTCATGGTTATTCCAGCATTTCAAGGACCATCGGCCATAGTTGTTCAAACGGCAGTATTTCCACCTCAATACCTTGTTCGGATATATTGATTGGGACACTCCGGAGCTGCTCCCAGAGCGGTTCCACATATCTTTCCGTACGAATCCGGTTAAAGTCGGCCTTGACCATACTGTTTAGCATCTTGATGAAAAGATTTGTTCGCAGGGTTTCATCCTTGCGCAGATAGCGGTAACTGTATTGCTTTAGTGCATCCACGCGATCGATAATATTCGAATAATTCTTCTGATGCAGAAAAAATAGGATCTGCAGGATCAGCACGGAGGAATTCAGTCCTTGCTTATCCTTGGAATAAGTCGGTACATCGTTCAGAAACCGCTGAATGCGGAAGCGCTTCAGCGAAGCATCCAGTATCCCGCGTTGTTCTAAAAACTGAATGTAGGTGTTAAAGATTTGAAAGTTTTCATCATAAATCGGTTGCTTCATCTTCTCCAGTAATGGAGCCATTTCTTCACGCAGGACCTCTCTGGCTTCTTCGTACTTACTAGTCCTCATATAGATGATGAACAAATAATATTGAGCGATAAACGTCGTCTGATCACTGATTTTAGCCACTTTATAGTAAGTGCACAGTTCAATGGCAGTCTTCCAGTTTTCAATCTGGATCAGAGCCATAAGTCTTTTAAGCTGAAAGGTGAAAATGTGAAAGTCCAGTTTATAAGGATACTTTTTAAGCTTTTCAATGGCCTGGTTGCAGGTGGTGATTGTCTGCTGATAGTCTTTTTCAAAATAACTGATGACCGCAAGTATATTGTAGTAGAAACGTGTAGCCCTTGCCGTTTTGGACTTGCCTTTCAGGCTTTTGGTTTCTTCATACTTTTCTTTGAGTAGCTGCTTATTCTCGTAGGAAATCATCTTGTGTTCAAGCACTGAATAAATCTCCGAGTAGATTGAACTGAGTTTATTTTCCGTAACCACATCATTAAGGGTTTGCTGTTCGATCTTGTGATATCGTTTAAACTCCTTGGCATTCATAAGATTTAAGCCATAGTAGCCGGAAAGTTGCTGACTGCTGAGATAAGCCGGGACACTCAACTCATATTTCTGGGAAAGCTTGAGACATTCTTTAAAGTAAGGAATCCCGTGATGCGGGTTACTGTACATAGAAATAATGTATCCCGCCATCATATGGCGCAATGCTTGTAAATACGCTTTGTCAATTCCGGTGATATGCGCTCTTTCAGGGGTAGCGATCAGAACCGCATTCAACATTTGATAGTACAATCTGCTCTTCGCTTTGCGAAAATTTGCATTGGCTCTTTGCCCTTTACCAAAAAACTCAAGTTGGAGTTTAGGGTCATCTGCGGATCCCAATTCAGCCATTCTGAGATACAGTTGTTCCATTTGAGTTTCCGGCTCATCCGATAGCTGATAGGGTTTTGGAAGCGCTTTGACATTGTTATCCCGAAGATATTGTAGCAGCGGACCGAGGTTATTCATAATTATTTGGCGTTATGTAAAAGATGAATATTTTGGTATATTTATCTATCAATCAATAGTTTATGATATAAATTTTAATAATATATCGGTTAATAGCATGTCACAAACTACATGATTTTGTTTACACATATCAAACCAAAACCGTGCAAATTTGTACCATAAGCAAATGTAAAACTCTTTTTTAGAGTGATTTGTTAAATAACCATTGATAATCAATGTGTTATCGGATAGGTGTCAATAATAAAAAGTTATTATTGCTGTCACATTGTCTGGGTTTTTGTTATCGCATGTGGTACGAATACGGCTTAGTTTTGAGTTATTATTAACAAACGAAAATTCTAAGTCATGAAAGCCAATCAGATAAACAACGTGAACTGTATCATCACCGAGCAGCTTGGTGGTTTCTAATAGACAGAATAGCACAACCCATATATATTAGGAGTGACCCCTTTTTTTCACTGTTCCTTCTGCACGCCTTCGTGCAGTTCTTCTATCCGGATATCCAAAAGGGGTCCTTCTTTTTTTAATTAGCTTACTCTTTGGGCGTTTTTTTATACAACTTGGGTATGCAGAATAGCAGTACCCACGAAAAACAAAAAACCTTCATATCCTTCAGAGGAAATGAGGGTTTTTTTTATTTGTTAACTATAATCTTCTGACACCCAAATAGTTGGTATGGTTTTTGGATTTAGTCTAAATGAATCTCTTATTTATTTGGGTGTTATAACTAAGTCTTCAAGAACTATACTATCCTCCAGTTAGTTTTTTGAAGACTTTTTCTTTTTACCCGCCGTTAATTCCAATTCTTTAATCAGGTATCTGCCGGTGTGGCTTTCTGCACATTGGGTGATGGCCTCCGGAGTACCGGAGAAAACAACCTTACCTCCACCTCGCCCGCCTTCCGGACCAATATCAATCAAAAAGTCCGCTACTTTCACGACATCCAAATTGTGCTCAATGATCACCACCGTATTGCCTCGCTGGACCAGCCGATCCAATACCCGTATCAAGTGCATCACATCTTCAAAGTGTAATCCCGTGGTTGGTTCATCCAGGATGTAGAAGGTATTCCCGGTATCCCTTTTACTAAGTTCTTCGGATAGTTTGACGCGCTGAGCCTCCCCCCCGGAAAGGGTCGTCGCTTGTTGCCCCAGTGTAATATAACCTAGTCCAACTTCACGCAGCGTTTTTAGTTTACGGTAGATTTTGGGAATGCTCTCGAAAAATCCAGCTGCTTCTTCCACCGACATATTCAACACATCCGATATGGATTTTCCTTTATACAGCACCTCCAGCGTCTCCCGGTTATATCTCCGGCCCAGGCAAGTCTCACATTCTACCAGCACATCCGGCAAAAAATTCATCTCGATCAGCCGCATGCCTGCCCCTTCGCAGGTTTCACAGCGACCTCCTTTCACATTAAATGAAAAGCGCCCGGGTTTATAGCCCCGGATTTTGGACTCCGGAAGATTGGCGTAGAGATTGCGGATTTCAGTCATTAATCCGGTATACGTTGCGGGATTGGAGCGAGGTGTGCGACCGATCGGTGACTGGTCAATCTCGATAACTTTATCGATGTGCTCAAGTCCTTTTATCTCCTGGTAGGGTAATGGTTTTTGCAAACTGTTGTAGAAATGCTGGCGGAGGATGGGATATAGGGTATCGTTGATCAGGGTAGACTTGCCGCTACCAGAAACCCCGGTGACACAAATTAAAGTGCCCAGAGGAAATACCACATCAATGGCGTCCAGGTTATGGCCTGATGCTCCGATCAGTTCCAGCATCTGGCCTGTCCCCTTGCGTCGTTGTTTCGGTATTGGAATTCTTACGGTATCTTTCAGGTATTTCGCGGTCAGAGAATCTTCACGAAGGAATTCCTCAGGTACTCCTGCTGCAACCAGCCTGCCTCCATGATGCCCGGCACCCGGTCCCAGGTCGATCAGGTAGTCGGAAGCCAACATTATGTCTTTATCGTGTTCGACGACCAGTACAGAATTTCCAATGCGGGTCAGTTCTTTCAGCGCTTTGATTAAACGGTTGTTGTCTCGGGGATGCAACCCAATGCTTGGTTCATCCAGAATATAGGTGATACCCGTAAGCTGGGATCCGATCTGGGTGGCCAGCCTGGTTCGTTGGGCTTCTCCACCACTGAGGGTGTTGGCGGGTCGATTCATCTGCAGGTAATCCAGCCCCACATGAAGGAGAAATATGAGCCGGAGCCGGATTTCTTTTAAAATATCCTGAGCGATGGTTTTTTGCCGGGTACTTAAATATTGCGGCAGTTCTTCAAACCATTGCAGCAATTGATCCAGGTCCATGGTGGCTAACTCGCCAATGTTTTTATCGTGGATCTTAAAATGCAGGGATTCTTTCTTTAACCGCAATCCCCGGCACTCCGGACAGGTCGTCACCGTCATAAAGTGTTCGGCCCAGGAGCGGATCTTTTCAGAAGTCGTGTCTTCATACCACCGCTTAAGCATATTAACCAACCCTTCATAGGCGAGGTTATAGACAAAATCGTGCTTGTTGTAGCCAAGATCCACCGGAAATTTTTCATTGCCACCATATAATATGGTATCCAATGCTTCCTTAGGTATCTCCTTGACCGGGGTTGAAAATGTAAACCGGTAGGTTTTAGCAATTGACCTGAGCTGTTTAAAGGTGATGTTGTCCCGAACTTCTCCAAAAGGGCGGATCCCTTCATCGTTGATGCTTTTTTCGGGATCTGGTATGACTTTATCCAGGTCTACCTGATTGATATTTCCGAGTCCGTTGCATACGGGACATGAACCGTAGGGCGAATTGAATGAAAAGGAGTTCGGGGAAGGTTCTTCGTAGGAGATGTTATTCTCCGGGTCCATCAGGTGTTTGCTAAACGGCGTGATGTGGTTATCTGCATGCTCCATAACGAACAGCATGTCATTTCCCATCTTTAGAGCAATCTGAATCGATGCAGCCAGTCGATCCTTCCGATCGGTGGCTACCTGTACGCGATCAATGACCACCTCGATGTCATGCACCTTGTACCGGTCGGCTTGCATCCCAGGTTTAAGATCTAGGATTTCACCATCCAGTCTGACCTTGGTATAGCCTTGTTTGCGAATCTGATCAAACAACTCCCGGTAGTGCCCTTTCCTGCCGCGGACTAACGGGGCCAGCAATACTATTTTCTGTCCCTGATAATGTTCCAGCAGATGATCGATGATCTGCGCTTCACTGTAGCGGACCATTTTCAAGCCGGAAGCGTACGAATAGGCTTCTCCGATGCGGGCAAACAACAATCGGACAAAATCATATAATTCGGTGATTGTGCCCACTGTAGAACGCGGGTTCCACCCGGTTGTCTTCTGTTCGATGGAGATGACCGGGCTAAGTCCCTGGATATGCTCAACATCCGGACGTTCCATTTTTCCGATAAACTGCCTGGCATACGAAGAAAATGTTTCCATATATCTTCGCTGGCCTTCCGCATAGATCGTATCAAATGCTAGGGAAGATTTACCACTGCCGCTGATGCCCGTGATGACAACCAGCTTGTTTTTGGGAATATTAACGTGAACGTTTTTCAGATTGTGTTCCCGGGCGCCGGTTACCTCAATCACACCGGAATTGCTGTTGTTCTTGCCTGTATTCATGTTCCTTGCCAAACAGATTACAAGATGAGAAGTTTGCCGGTGAATTACAAAATTGGAGGAGAGGCTTGGCAGGTTGAAAAAAAATCTTTAATTTTCTTTAACAATTGAATAATAAACTAAAATAAGGTTACGTTTTCAATGCAAATGCGGTCGCCGCATTCCTTTCGTCTCCGAGATTACTATTCAATAACTAAGTTTTCCCCCCGAATTATAACATCTTCTCTAGGAGGTTGCTATTATTTTTTTTCTAGTTTTTATTTTAAACTTAAACCAACCAATCATGAGAGCAGTCGTTGCCCTGTTAATCACGTTTTGTAGTATTACAATGACCTTAGCTTCTGATGTCATCACCTTAACTGGCTATGTAGATGATGCCAATATGTACCTACAATGGAACATGGACGCGGATCCCAACATTGAAGCCATTTACGTTGAGCAAAAAGTAGGCCAATTTTTTGAGTCCATTGCAATACTCGCTCCCCAGGCAAACCGGCAATACAGCTTTGACCAACCAACAATCGCCCAAAGTGTTAAACTTTACCGCGTCCGGGCTGTACGGGTTGACGGGCAACAAATGCTCTCGAATGAATTGAACCTGGAAACGCCTAAGGTTCCTTTTGAAATCAAAGTTTATCCTAATCCAGTGGTCAGCGAGGTATACGCTAACCTGCCAGATGCCTGTCAACATGCCCGGGATATTCAAATACGGATCAACGATATGTATGGTCGAGCTGTGGCAACGCAAAGCGTAACACCTAAAACGGTCAGTTTTGAAATCACTCCAGTGGAACAGCTCCAGGCAGGTATGTATGTCATCCAGTTTTGGGTAGACGGCAAATTAGAGAAATCCACTTCTATCATTAAGCAATAGCCAAACCTGGAACCTCAAGGAGTAGCTT
>ERZ795053.3080-NODE-3080-length-19391-cov-6.882809_pt1 | contig 19391 bp, 17 predicted proteins | sample MGYA00375137_ERZ795053 | MGnify/ENA primary metagenome ERZ795053 (study PRJEB30182, sample SAMN05720284) | activated sludge metagenome | isolation source: Anaerobic digester | place: Hong Kong | collected 2014-12-17 ...
GATGCGCCTCGTGGGCGACGGCTGGTTCACCGCCGAGACACCGCTTCAGCCCGGCGATGCCTATGCCTTCCGGCTGTCCGAAGGGAGTGTCGTGCCCGACCCGGCCTCCCGCGCCCAGCAGGGCGGCGTGCACGGCCCGTCCCTCGTGCCGGGGCCGATCGCGACCGACCCGGCGTGGCGTGGCCGGCCCTGGCACGAGGCCGTGCTCTACGAGCTGCATCTGGGCACATTCACGCCCGAGGGCACGCTGGCGGCGGCGGCGGCGAAGCTGCCGTACCTGGCCGACCTCGGCATCACCGCGGTCGAGCTGATGCCGCTTGCCGCCTTCGCCGGCAGCCGCGGCTGGGGCTATGACGGTGTCCTGCCCTATGCCGTGCACGAGAGCTACGGCACGCCCGAGGATCTGGCCGCCTTCGTCGCCCGGGCTCACGCGCATGGCCTCATGGTCTTTCTCGACGTCGTCTACAACCACTTCGGCCCGGACGGGAACTATCTCGGCGCCTATGCCAGCCGCTTCTTCCGCGACGACGTGAGCACCCCCTGGGGGGCGGCGATCGACTTCCGCGAGCCGGCGGTCCGCGCGTTCTTCATCGAGAACGCGCTCTTCTGGCTCGAGACCTACGGCATCGACGGCCTCAGGCTCGATGCCGTGCATGCCATCGTCGACGAGGGCGAGGCGCATCTCCTGGCCGAGCTCGCCCGGGCCGTGCGCCAGCGCTTCGGCGGCGAGCGGCAGGTGCACCTGGTGCTCGAGAACGAGGACAACATCGCCGGCTGGTTCGACGGCCGGTATGATGCCCAGTGGAACGACGACTGGCACCACGTCGCCCACGTCATCGCCACGGGCGAGACGGATGGCTATTACCGTGACTATGCCGAAGACCCGGTCGGCCTGCTCTTGCGCAGCCTCGCCGGCGGCTTCGTCTACCAGGGCGAGCCCTCGCCGCATCGCGACGGCGCCCCGCGCGGCGAGCCGAGCGCCCATCTCCAGCCCACCGCCTTCGTCGACTTCCTCCAGAACCACGACCAGATCGGCAACCGCGCCTTCGGCGAGCGGCTGACCCGGCTGGCCCCGGTCGAGGCCGTGGCGGCGCTCCAGGCGGCCCTGCTGCTCAGCCCGCATGTGCCGTTGCTCTTCATGGGCGAGGAGTGGGGCGCCACGACCCCTTTCCTCTTCTTCTGCGACTTCGAGGGCCCGCTCGCCGATGCCGTGCGCGAGGGCCGGCGGAGCGAGTTCGGCAAGTTCGCGGCGTTCGCCGATCCGGCCGTGCGGGCGACCATCCCTGACCCGCTCGACCTCGCCACCTTCGAGTCGAGCCGCCTCGACTGGTCCGAGGGGGAGCAGGCCGATCATGCCGAGCGGCGCCGCCTCGTCCGCGACCTGCTGGCCATCCGCCGCGAGCATATCGTGCCGGGCCTTGCCGGCATGGCGCCCGGCGCCACCATCGTCCGGCACGGCACTCGCGGCTTCACGCTCGCCTGGCAGCTTACCAACGGCAGTGTCCTGAGCCTGCAGGCCAATCTGGGGGGCGAGCCCTTGTCCGGTTTCCCGGGACTTCCCGGCCGCTGCCTCCATGCCACCCCGGGCACCGACCCATCGGCCGATCGTCGGCCGGCCTGGTCGGTCGCCGCCAGCATCGACCAACGCCCGTGAGTGGCGATCTCGACGTCCGTGCCCGGGCGGCCGGCATCGAGCCCGGCTACTATGACCTCGAAGGCAACTGGCATGTCGCCTCGCCGGCGACCAAGGCGGCCTTGCTCGAGGCCATGGGCCCGCTCGACGGCGCCGCCGAGCCTCCGCAAGGCGCCTTCACGCCCGCGGTGACCCCGGCGGCGTGCGGGCTCGGCCGAATCTGGGGCGTCGCCTGCCAGTCCTACGGCCTGCGCTCCCCGCGCAATGCCGGGATCGGCGACTTCGCCGATCTGGAGCGGCTCGGCACAGGTCTCGCCACGCGCGGCGCCGATCTCCTGGGCCTCAGCCCGCTCCATGCGCGCTTTCGCGACCAGCCGGCGCGAGCCTGCCCCTACGCGCCGTCGAGCCGGCTCTGGCTCGACCCCCTGGCCATCGCCCTCGACGCCGCTGCCGCCGATCTCGGCCTGGAGCTGCCGGCCTTGCCCGCCCCGCCAAGGGGCGAGCTCGTCGACTACCCGGCGGTGGCAGCGCTCAAGGAGCAGGCCTTCGCCGCGCTGCACGAGCGATTCGCCAAGGGCCATCCCGCCCTCGCCGATTTCCGCGAGTGGCGGATCGCCAAAGGTGCGCCCTTGGAGAGTTTCGCCCGCTTCGAGGCCATTGCCCTGGCGCTCCGCGCCCGGACCGGCCGCCCGGTCGCCTGGCCCGACTGGCCGGTCGAGCTTCGCCGGGTCGATGCTCCCGGTGTCGCTGCCTTTGCCATCGAGCATGCGAACGAGGTAGAGCGCTCCGCCTTCCTGCAATGGCTGGCCGAGCGCCAGCTCACGAGGACGCAGCAGGCGCTCATGGATGCCGGCATGCGCATCGGCCTCTATGCCGACATCGCGGTCGGCGTGGTGCCGGATGGCGCCGATGTCTGGGCCGACCCCGAGGCGGTCGTGGCCGGGGCGACGATCGGCGCCCCGCCGGATGCGTTCAGCCCGAAGGGCCAGAACTGGAACGTCGCGCCGCTCTCACCCGTGGCGCTGCGGCATCGCGACATGGCGCCCTTGCGCGCCATTCTGACAGCCGCCATGCAGCATGCCGGTGCGGTGCGCATCGACCACGCCATGGGGCTGATGCGGCTCTTCTGGATCCCGGCCGGCGGCACGCCTGCCGACGGCGCCTATGTGCGCTACCCGCTCCAGCACATGCTGGCGACGGTGGCCGAGGTGTCGCGCGCCCACGCCTGCATCGTCATCGGCGAGGATCTGGGCACCGTCGCCCCTGGCTTTCGCGAGGCGATGCTGGAGGCGGGGCTCCTCTCCTACAAGGTCGTCTGGTTCGAGCGCTGGGAGAGCGGTCTCTTCCGCTCCTCGAACCTCTATCCGGTAGCATCGCTCGCCACCGTCTCGACCCACGACCTCGCCACTGTCCGGGGTTATCTGCAGGGTCGCGACATCGACTGGCGCGAAACGACCCGTCAGCTCGACGCGGCGGCGGCCGCTGCCGCCCGGGACGAGCGCCGCGCCGACTGCCAGAAACTGCGCGATGCGCTGCGCGTCGAGGGCCTGCTCGATGAGGACCAGCCGGCGGCCGACGAGCCCGAGGCGATCGTCCTGGCGCTGCACCGCTTCCTTGCCCGGACACCGTCGGCCATCGCCATGGCCTGCCTCGAGGATCTCGACGGCGCCATCGAGCAGCCGAACCTGCCGGCCACGATCGACGAGCACCCCAACTGGCGTCGCCGCACCATTCACGACATTGCCGGCCTGCTCGGCAGCGCCCCGGCCCAGCGCCTGATCCAGGCCCTTGCCGAGGAGCGCCCGCGTGATTGAGACTGTCCGCGCCACCTACCGCATCCAGCTCCGCGGCGGCGTCGATTTCGCCACCATCGCCAGCGCCGTCCCCTACATCGCCCGCCTCGGCATCAGCCACCTCTATCTCTCGCCCATCTGGCAGGCGCGCGCCGGCTCGACCCACGGCTACGACGTGGTCGACCCGAACGTCATCGAGCCAGCCCTCGGCGGCGAAGCCGGCTTTCGCGACCTCGTCGCCGAAGCGAAGTCGGCCGGGCTCGGCATCATTCTCGACCACGTGCCGAACCACATGGGCGTCGGGTCCGACAATGCCTGGTGGTGGGACGTGCTGCTGAACGGCCGCGCCAGCCGCTTTGCCGGGCATTTCGACATCGACTGGGCGGCCACGGCCGGCGCCACCCCGGGCCGGCTGCTCCTGCCGGTGCTGGGTGCTTCCTATGGCGAGGTGCTGGCCTCGGGCGACCTTCGGGTCGAGGCGGCCGCCGGCGGCTTCGAGCTGCGCTACCACGACCAGCGCTTCCCGCTCCGGGCCGACTCGGTCCCTAACGGGCAGGCAGAGCTGCACGCGCTGCTCGAGCGCCAGGCCTACCGGCTCGCCTACTGGCGGCTCGGCGGCGAGGCGCTCAACTACCGGCGCTTCTTCGATATCGACGGGCTGGTGGGCGTGCGGGTCGAGGACGAGACCGTCTTCGCCGACGCCCATCGCCTGCTCCTTGAGCTGGTCGCCGAGGGTGCCGTGCAGGGTGTGCGGCTCGACCATATCGACGGCCTGCGCGACCCCACGGGCTACCTCCATCGGCTCGACACGGCGCTGCGCGAGGCGACCGGCGGCGCGCCGCCGCCCGTCTGGATCGAGAAGATCCTCGAAGGCGGCGAGACGCTTCGCCCCGACTGGCCGGTCGCCGGCACCACCGGCTACGAGGCGGCCGATCGCCTCGCCCGGCTCTTCGTGGCCGGCGACGGCATGGGCACGCTCGATGCGCTCTGGCGCCAGGTCGCCGAGGGCGAGGCCGACTTCGCCGCCATGCTCCGGGACTGCAAGGCGCTGGTCCTCGGTGCCAGCTTCGCCGGCGAGCTCGAATGGCTGGTCGCCTCGGCCCTCCACCTCGCGGCAGGCGATGCCCGTTTTCGCGATACCGGCCGGGCCAGCCTGACGCGCGCCCTGACCGCTCTAATCCTGGCCTTCCCCGTCTACAGGACATATCTCGACGGCGCATCGCCGGATGCCGCCGACCAACAGCGGCTGGCGGCGGTGCTCTCCGAGGCACGCCAGCGCGCCGGCCTCGCCGACGACCTGCCCTTCGCCCTCGTCGAGCACATCCTGGATGAGACGACCGCGAAGGCCGCCGCCCTCGACTGGGCCGCACGGCTGCAGCAGCTCACCGGGCCGATCATGGCCAAGGCCAAGGAGGACACGGCCTTCTACCGCCATATCCGCCTCGTGGCGCTCAACGAGGTCGGTGGCGAGCCGGACCACCCGGTGCTCGCTGCCGACGACTTCCACGCATTTGCCGCAGCCATGCCGCCGCTCTGTCAGCTCGCCGGCAGCACCCATGACAGCAAGCGCGGCGAGGACCTGCGCGCCCGCCTGATCGGCCTCAGCCACCATGCCGAGGCATGGCAGGAAGCCGTCGCCGGCTGGCTCGACACGAAGCCCGATTCCATCGCCGCGAGCGATGCCTGCCTCGTCTGGCAGACCATCGCCGGCGCCTGGCCGGACGACCTCGAGCCCGGCGACGCGCCCGGCCGCAAGGCCTTCGCCGACCGGCTCGACGCCTACCTGGTCAAGGCGCTGCGCGAGGCCAAGGCCCGCTCGAGCTGGACCACGCCCGACGAGGCCTACGAGAGCGCCGTCCAGGCTTTCGCTGCTTCCTGCCTCGAAGGCGCGACCGGCCGGGCACTCCACGATTTCCGCGGCCGCCTCCTGCCCGAGGGCATCGCCCGCAGCCTCGCCCAGACGGCGCTTCGCCTCGCCATGCCGGGCATTCCGGATATCTACCAGGGGGCGGAGCTCTGGAACCTCGGGCTGGTCGATCCGGACAACCGCCACCCGGCCGATTTCACGCACCTTGCAGCGCAGCTAGCCGAGCCATCCCCCGACTTCGGTCACGACTGGCGCCGCGGCCGCGTGAAGCAGTTCCTGATCCAGCGCCTGCTCGCCGATCGCGCCGCCCGGCCGGCGCTCTATGCGGAGGGCGCCTATGTGCCGCTCGAAGTCGGTGGTTCCGCCGTGGCCTTCGCCCGCCTGGCCGCCGATGACGCCCTGCTCGTCGCCGTGCCGATCCGCGCCGACCCGGCCCTGCCGCCCGGCGAGGCACCGCGTTTTGGCCCGCAGTTCGCCGGCACCCGCGTCGCCCTGCCGTCGGCTTTGGCGGACAGGAAATGGCGTTGCCTGCTCACCGGCAGGGAAACGGACGGGCCGCTCGATCTGGGCGAGCTTCTGGTCGACTGGCCGGTCGTCGTGCTGGCCAGTCGTTAGTCCGCCAGACATTCGGCGAGGTTCCGGGCGAGGCCGAGCAGCAGCTCGTGATAGGCGCGTGGACCGGGCTCGAGCGCTACGCCGAGCGGGTCGAGGACGCCCGTTCGCGCCTTGGTGCCCTCGATCAGCGTGGCCACCAGGCGTGGCTCGAATTGCGGCTCGGTGAAGACGCAGGCAACCTCCAGCTCGCCGAGCCGCTCCTGTATTTCGGCAATCCGTGCGGCACCCGGCTGCAGCTCCGGGTTGACCTGGATGGCACCGGCCGCCTCGATGTCGAACGCGTGCTCGAAATAGTGGTAGGCGTCGTGGAAGACGACGAACGGCCGGCCGCGGACGGGCACCACCAGCGCCTCGACCTCGGCCTCGGTCGTATCGAGCGCCGTCCCGAAGGCCGCGGCATTGGCCGCGTAGCGTTCGGCGTTGGCGGGATCGATCTGGCCGAGCTCGGCGGCCATGGCCTGCGCCATCACGCGGGCATTGGCGGGCGACAGCCAGACATGGGAGTCGAAGCCGCCATGGGCGTGCTCGTGCGCCTCCTCGTGTCCGTGCCCGGCCGCCGCGTGGTCCTCGAACATGGCCCCTTCGCGAAAGCCCAGCCGCTCGACCCCGGCGACCTCGGCCAGCGCCAGCCGATGCCCGCCGGCACCCAGCGTCTCCAGCGGACCGGTCAGGAACGCCTCGAAACCCGGGCCGACCCAGAGCACCAGATCCGCTTCCTCCAGCATCGCCGCCTGGCTCGGCCGGAGGCTGTAGCTGTGCGGCGAGGCGCCCGGCTCGAGCAGCAGCGCCGGCTCGCCGACGCCTTCCATGACGGCCGCGGCGATCCCGTGCACCGGCAGGATCGTCGCCACCACCCGCGGCGGCGTCTGGGCGACGGCGGCGGCAGCGACAAGGAAGGTTCCGAGGAAAGCAGCGCCGCGCATGATGGACTCCGGGCGGGTGGGCCACGTCGCTCGAACGGCGGGCGCGCATTGTGATCGGCGGAGGAATGACATAACATAACATTCAGCCGGCACAAGCACCGTTCGAACGGAGACCATGATGGCAGCCTTTCCGGCCGACCGGGTCGAGCAGGCGGCATGGATCTGCAATGCCCGCGGCCAGACCCTGACACCCTTGCGCCGCCGGGTGTTCGAGATCGTGCTCGCCGCCGACCGGCCGATCGGCGCCTATGACGTGCTCGACATGCTCGCCGCCGAGCGTGGCCGGGTCGCACCGCCCACCGTCTATCGCAGCCTCGACTTCCTCGTCGGCCAGGGCCTCGTCCACAAGGTGCTGAGCGTCAACGGCTTCGTCGCCTGCTCGGCCGCCGCCCGGCCCCACGATGCCCAGCTCTTCATCTGCGGCAGTTGCGGCAGCAGCGTCGAGGTGGCGCGCCAGCTTCGCGCCGGCCTCATCGAGGAGGAGGCCGAGGCGCTCGACTTCGCCATCGAGAGCGTCGTCCTCGAGGTCCATGGCCGCTGCCACGCCTGCCGGCTGGCAACGGCCCCATGAGCCGGTTGCTCGTCGAGGTGGTGGGCGCCTCGGTCCGGCTCGGCGACCATCAGGCGCTGGAGAACGTCGATCTCGCCCTGCACGGGGGCGAGATCGTCAGCCTGATCGGCCCGAACGGCGCCGGCAAGTCGACCCTGGTCAAGCTCGTGCTCGGCATCATCGAGGCCGATTCCGGCAGGGTCACGCGCGCCCCCGGCCTCCGCTTCGCCTACATGCCGCAGCGCCTCGCCATCGACCCGACCCTGCCGATCGACGTCGACCGTTTCCTCGACCTGCCGCACCGCCATCCGGCTGCCGAGCGGCAGGCAGCGCTCGCCCGGGTCGGCATCGCCGGGCTCGGCCGGCGGCCGCTGCAGGCGCTCTCGGGCGGCGAGCTGCAGCGCGTCCTGCTCGCCCGCGCCCTGCTCCGCCGCCCCGACCTTCTCGTGCTCGACGAGCCGGCCGCCGGCATCGACTACCAGGGGCAGGCCGCCTTCTTCGGGCTGATCGACAGCGTCCGCCGGGAGCAGGGCTGCGGCATCCTCGTGGTCAGCCACGACCTGCACCTCGTCATGGCCGCCACCGATCGCGTCGTCTGCCTCAACCGCCATGTCTGCTGCAGCGGCACGCCCGAGGCGGTGGGCGACGATCCGGGCTATCTCGCCCTCTTCGGCCCCCGCACCGCCGCTGCGCTTGCCCGCTACCACCACCATCACGACCACGAGCACGCGCTCTCCGGCGAGGTCGCCCATCCTACCGATTGCGGGCGCCGCTGATGCTGCCCGAATTCCTCCTGCGCGGCTGGCTCGCCGGCCTGGCGCTCGCCGCCGTCGCCGGCCCCTTGGGCTGCTTCGTCGTCTGGCGCCGCATGGCCTATTTCGGCGACACCCTGGCCCATGGTGCGCTCCTCGGCGTCACCCTCGGCCTCGTCACCGGCATCGACCTGATGCCCGCGGTGGCCGTCACCTCGGCGCTGATTGCGCTGCTCGTCGTCCTCATGCAGCGCCAGCGCACGCTCGCCACCGACACGCTGCTCGGCATCCTCGCCCATTCCGGCATCGCCATCGGCCTCGTTCTGCTCGGCCTCGTCGGCGCGGTCCGCGTCGATCTCCTGGGCTACCTCTTCGGCGATGTCCTGGCGGTGCGCTGGCAGGACGTGGCCGTGGCGGTGATCGGCGGTGCCGCGGTCCTCGCCGTGCTCCGCCACTACTGGCCGCAGCTCCTCTTCGCCACGCTGCACGACGAGATGGCCCGGGCCGAGGGCACGCCCACCACGCGGCTCCGGCTCGTCCTGATGCTGCTCGTGGCGCTCGTCATCGCCGCCGCCATGAAGATCGTCGGCATCCTGCTGATCACCTCGATTCTCATCATCCCGCCGGCCGCCGCCCGCCAGCTCAGCGCCACGCCCGAAGCCATGGCGGTCATCGCGGCCGGCCTCGGCGGGCTCGCCGTCACCCTCGGCCTCGCCCTCTCCTGGCAGGCCGACACGCCGGCCGGCGCCAGCATCGTCGTCATGGCTCTCGCCATCTTCGTCGCAACACAGGCGATCGGACCCCTCGTCGCCCGTCGGCTGGGCTGCTAGACCGATCCGGAACGACATCGGGGAGGACGAGAGGCATGGCGAGCGCCGAGCAGCGCATTGCGGGGATCAAACCGGGACTTCGGGTCTGCGTGACGGCGGGTGCCGGGGGCATCGGCCGGGCCATCGCCGACGGCTTCATCGCGCATGGCGCGCGCGTCGTGGTCAGCGATGTCGCCGAAGGGGCCCTCGCCGATTTCAGCAGGGCCCATCCCGACCATCATGCGGTGGCCGCCGACGCCGGCAGCGAGGCCGCGACCAGGGCCCTCTTCGGGACCGTCGAGGAGCGTCTGGGCGGGCTCGACCTCCTCGTCAACAACGCCGGCATCGCCGGCCCGACGGCGCCGGTCGAGGAGATCGCCACCGAGGCCTGGCAGGCCACGGTCGACATCAACCTGAACGGCCATTTCTACGCGCTTCGCGCCGCGGTGCCGCTGCTCAAGCAGACGGAAAACGGGTCGATCATCATGATCAGCTCGGTCGCCGGCCGGCTCGGCTACGCCTACCGGCTCCCCTATGCGGCGACCAAATGGGCGATCGTCGGCATGGCGAAGAGCCTGTCCTTGGAGCTCGGCTCCTTCGGCATCCGGGTCAACGCCATCCTGCCCGGCATCGTCGAGGGGCCGCGCATGGACGGCGTCATCCGCGACCGCGCCGCCACGACGGGCGTCTCGTTCGAGGAGATGCGCGAGACCTATCTCTCGAAGACGGCGCTGCACCGCATGGTGACCGCCCGGGACATCGCCGACATGGCGCTCTTCCTCGCTTCGCCCATGGGCCGCAACGTCTCCGGCCAGGCGCTTTCGGTCTGTGGCGACGTGGTGTCGATCTAGGGGAGCAGGAGATGAGTGAAACCGTAGCTATCGTCGGCACCGGCCTCGTCGGCCGCGCCTGGGCCATCGCCTTCGCCCGGGCCGGCTGGCAGTGCCGGCTCCACGACACCGCACCGGGTGCCGCGGCAGCGGCGCGGGAGCGCATCGGCCCGCTCGTCGACGACCTCGTCGAGGCCGGGCTGCTCGACGACGCCGCACCCGTGCTGGCGCGCATCACCGTCGCCGACGACCTGGCCAGCGCCCTCGCCGACGTCGCCTGGGTCCAGGAGAGCGTGCCCGAGGACGTCGCGATCAAGAAGGCGCTCTGGGCCGAGCTCGACCGCCTCGCGCCCGCCGACGCCCTCTTGGTCAGCTCGACCTCGGCCATCGTGCCATCGCGCTTCACCGAGAACCTGGCTGGCCGGCATCGCTGCCTCGTCGCCCATCCCCTGAACCCGCCCTACGTCATCCCGGCGGCCGAGCTGGTGCCCGCACCCTGGACCGATGACGCGGTGATGCAGCGCGCCCGGGCGGTGATGGAATCGATCGGCATGGCACCCATCGTCATGAAGAAGGAGCTCGACGGCTTCGTCATGAACCGGCTGCAGGGCGCCCTCCTCGAGGAGGCGTTCCGGCTGGTCGACGAGGGCTACTGCTCGGCCGAGGACGTCGATCGCGGGCTCAAGGACGGGCTGGCGCTCCGCTGGTCCTTCATGGGGCCGTTCGAGACCATCGACCTCAACGCGCCCGGCGGCGTCGCCGACTATTGCCGGCGCTACGAGCAGATCTACCAGCGCCTGCAGCCGACCATGCTGCATCGCGCCGACTGGAACGGGCCGGTGCTGGAACGGATCGTGGCCGAACGCCGGGCGAAGGTGCCGCAAACGGCGCTCGCAGACCGACAGCGCTGGCGCGACCGCCGGCTGATGGCGCTGACCGCCCACAAGAGAAATGCCGCCAGGGACATTGGAGACTGACATGGCTGGACCCGAGAAGGTCATCATCACCTGCGCCGTGACGGGCGCCATCCACACCCCGTCGATGTCGCCGCATCTGCCGGTGACGGCGACCGAGATCGCCGATGCCGCGATCGGCGCCGCCGAGGCGGGGGCCGCCATCGTTCACCTCCACGCCCGCGACCCGGAGACCGGCCGGCCGGACCAGACGCCGGAGGCCTTCAGCCCCTTCCTCCAGGTCATCAAGCAGCGCTCGGACTGCGTGATCAACATCACGACCGGCGGCGGCCCGGCGATGACCATCGAGGAGCGGGTCAAGCCCGCCGCCACCTTCGCGCCCGAGGTCGCGTCCTTGAACATGGGCTCGATGAACTTCGGCCTCTTTCCCATGCTGAACCGCTTCAAGACCTTCAAGCACGACTGGGAGCGCCAGCAGCTCGAGAGCAGCCGCAGCTACGTCTTCAAGAACACCTTCGCCGACATCGAGTACATCCTGACGACCTGCGCCGAGAACAACACGCGCTTCGAGTTCGAGTGCTACGACATCAGCCACCTCTACAACCTCGCCCACTTCCTGGACCGCGGCATCGTCAAGACGCCGCTGTTCGTCCAGTCGGTCTTCGGCATCCTCGGCGGCATCGGCCCGCACCCCGAGGATGTGCTGCACATGAAGCGCACCGCCGACCGGCTCTTCGGCACGAGCTATCGCTGGTCGGTCCTCGGCGCCGGCCGCAACCAGCTCCCGATCGCCGCCATGTCCGCCGCCATGGGTGCCAATGTGCGGGTCGGGCTCGAGGATTCGCTCTGGCTCGGCAAGGGCCGGCTCGCCGAGAGCAACGCCGCCCAGGTCAAGGCGGCCCGCCAGATCATCGAGGGCCTCGGGCGCGAGGTGGCCACACCCGACGAGGCGCGGGAGATCCTCCAGCTCAAGGGCGGGGACCAGGTGAACTTCTGATGGCGGTGGCCGGCCCGGCCCAGGCGAGGCCGGGCGTCGGCATCTTCTGGATGTGCCTCTCGGCCTTCGGCTCGTCGTCGATGAACGGCATCGTCCGCGAGGCGACGACTGAGATGCACGCCTTCGAGGTGGCCTTCTTCCGCAACGTCTTCGGGCTCGTGGCTTTGGCGCCGATGATGCTCAAGGCGGGGCTGCGCGCCACGCTGCGCACCAAGCGGCTGCATCTGCACGCGGCCCGCGGCCTGCTCAACGCCGTGGCCATGCTCTCCTTCTTCTACGCCGTCACGGTGACGCCGCTCGCCACCATCGCCGCCCTGGCTTTCACGGCCCCGCTCTTCGCGGCCCTCCTCGCCATCCCGTTCCTCGGCGAGCGGCCGGGCTGGCGGCGCTGGGCCGGGCTGATCGTCGGCTTCGCCGGGGCGCTGCTCATCATCCGCCCCGGCTTCACCGATGTCGGCATCGGCGTGCTCCTGATCCTGCTCTCCTCGCTGGTCTGGTCGGGAGCGCTGATCATCATCAAGATCCTGGCGCGCACCGAGACGAGCCTGACGATCACCACCTATGCCGGGCTCTTCCTGACGCCCATCACCGGCGCCGCCGCCTGGGCCTTCTGGATCTGGCCCGATGCCACCGGCTGGCTCATGATGATCGCCATCGGCATCCTCGGCAGCATCACCCAGTGGTCGGTCGCCCAGGCCTTCCACGAGGCCGACGCCACGGTCGTCCTGCCCTTCGATTTCACCAAGCTCATCTGGGCCTCGGTCATCGGCTATGTCTTCTTTGGCGAGAGGCCCGATCCCATGACGCTCGTCGGCGGCTTCGTGATCCTCGCCTCGATCACCTATGTCGCTTACCGCGAGCGCGAGATCCGATCGTCCTGAAGCTCAGAATCGAAGCCAGCTCCGCAGCTTCACCACCAGCCGCTCGTCCGGGCGGAGCGCCGCCCGCTCGGCGAGGAGTGACCTGAGCTCGCCCGGCAGGTCGGTGATGATCACGTCGACGCCCATGTCGATCAGCCGCGACATCTCGCGCCGGTCGTTGACCGTCCAGGCGTGTACCTCGTAGCCGAGCCGATGCGCCCGGACCACCTGCTCGGGCGTGAGCGCGCTGGCCCGGATCGAGAGGATGTCGTAGTCGCGTCGATCCGGCTCGCCGATCGTCGAGTACACGAGGAGCGCTCGCCGAAGTCGCGGCTCGAGCACGCCGACCTCGTCCAGCACCGCCCGGTCGAACGAGGCGACGATGGTCCCCTCGATCGCGTCCAGGGCCTGCAGGCGCGCCACCACGTTGCCCACGAGGCCCGGCATCTGGGGGGCCGTCTTGATCTCGATATAGAGCTTGGCCTCGCCGCCCACCGCCAGGACCGCCGCATCCAGGGTCGGGGCCGGCACGCCCGCGAAGCTCGCATCGAACCAGCCGCCGACGTCGATGGCGCTCAGCTCCGCCGCCGACAGGTCCCAGATGCGCCGGTCGATGCTGGCCACGCGGCGCAGATCCCGATCGTGCAGCAGCACCGGCACGCCGTCGACCGTCTCCTGCACGTCGACCTCGACATAGTCGGCCCCGTCGTCGACGGCGCGGCGGATCGCCGGCAGCGTGTTCTCCGGCGCGGCCATCGAGCTGCCGCGATGCGCCGCGATGCCCACCTCGTCGGTGAGGTCGAAGCCGGCCAGGACGATCGCCGCCTGGACGAAGACGAAGCCGAGCAGCGCCAGCTCGACCGCCCACAAGGCGAGCCGCCCGCCGCCCTGCGGCATCGCCGCGAGCGCCGGCCGGCCGGTGCCGCTGAGCCGGCGGTGCAGGGCCTGCAGGACGAGCGCGTTGGCGGCGATGCCGAGATATGTCGCGGCGATGGCGCCGAAGATCGCCAGCGCGATGACGAAGAGGGTCGCTGGGACCACCAGCGCCATGCGGTGTGGCAGGTTGCCGAGGAGCAGAGCCGCCGTCCGGTCGACCAGAAAAGCGGAGAGCAGCGGCAAGAGCAGGGCGGCCACCGTCACCGGCAGCACGACGAGGATCGTCCGTGCGAGCCGGCCCCGGGTGAGCGCGGCACTCCGGCGAAGGGCGGAAAGGGCGCCCAAATTCTCCAGAAGCACCGCCGGCGGGGCCAGGGACCAGCGCAGGTAGAGGAACGCGTTCGCCAGGACGAGCCCCAGCGCCAGCGGTGCCGCCATGGCGAGGAAGGGCCAGATGACCGGCGGCCGGACGGTCCAGAGGAAATAGATGTCGTAGTCGCCGAGCCGCCAGACGAAGAGCCAGGCAATGCCAGCGACGAAGGGCAGGGTCACGGCCGCCTGGATCGCCACCCGCACGAAGGTCAGGCCCAGGAGCCGGGGTGCGAGGCGCACCACATGCCAGAGCGCCGCGGTTGCCGCGCGATAGCGCCCGCGCGGCGCCGCCGCCGCGATCACGATCATGCCCGCCTCGTCGAGCGTGATCAGCGTGACCGTCACGGTGGCGGCGGCGAGCGCCCAGAGCAGCCCCCAGGGCGAGAGCAGGAAATCGAGGATCTCGGCGTTGGTCATCGCCGGCTCGCCGCTCGTCGTCAAAAGCGCGGTGAGCACCAGGGACGTCGTCGGCACCAGGGCCACGACCGTCAGGATCGTGAAGAAAAGGTGGTAGAGGAGGAGCGAGCGGCCGTAGCGCACGAAGCCGACGGACGCCTCGCCGAGGATCTTGGGGGCCTTTCTCATCCTGCTTTCGGCTCGGCCACGGGCGGGGCCAGCATCAGGCGGCGGGTCGCCTCGTCGACCACGGGCCGCGTGCCGCCCCAATGCGTGAAGCCCGGCACCGCCTGGTGCAGCAGCATGCCGAGCCCGTCCACCGTCCGATGGCCGCGGCGCCGGGCCTCGGAGAGCAGCGGCGTGGAGAGCGGCGTGTAGACGATGTCGGCGACAATGGCCGTGGCCGGCAGGGCAGCGAGATCGAGATCGAGCGCCGGCTGGCCGACCATGCCGAGGCTCGTGGTGTTGACCAGGAGATCGGCGCCTTCCAGGGCGCGGTGCCGCTCCGCCCAGGGAAGTGCCAGGACGGCGGCATCGTTCTGGTCGCCCAGCCGGGCGACCAGCGCCGCGGCCCGCTCCGGTGTGCGGTTGACCAGCGCCAGCTCATGGATTCCGGCGGCGAGGAAGGTGAAGGCGAGGGCCCGGGCAGCGCCCCCGGCACCGAGCAGCACCACCCGCCGCGTGGCTGCCCGCCAGTCCGGCGCGCAGCCGTCGAGATGAGCGAGGAAGCCCAGCCCGTCGGTGTTGTAGCCGGTGAGGCTGCCCGCATCCCCGACCAGGACGGTGTTGACGGCACCGATCGCGGCTGCCAGTGGATCGACCGCGTCGACCAGATCGAGCATCGCCGCCTTGTGCGGCAGGGTGACGTTGCAGCCGAGAAACCCCATCCTCGGCAGGGCGCGCATGACCGGCGCGAGATCCTCGGGCGCCACCGGCAAGGGCACGTAGACGCCATCGAGCCCGTGCCGCTCGAACCAGAAATTGTGCAGGAGCGGCGATTTCGAATGACCCACCGGCCAGCCGAGCACGCCGGCGAGCCTCGCCTTGCCGCTGATCGTCACCAACGTCCGGGATCCCTCTCGTGAGCTTCGGGGGGCGGCTCGCGGACGCCTTCTGGCGCAACGCCTACCGCCATGGCTATCCCTGCGCGCGGCTCGTCTGGCGCCTGACCAACCCGAGCACGCGGGGCGTCAGCGTCGCCATCCGGCATGGCGATCGCCTCCTCTGCATCCGCGAGTCCTACCGGCCCGGCCTCAGCTTGCCGGGCGGCGGCATCGATCGAGGCGAGACCCCGCTCGAGGCCGCGCAGCGCGAGGCGCGCGAGGAGGTCGGGCTCGACCTTGCGGCCGAGGCCTTCGTCGAGCTCGGCCGCCTCGACTTCAACGCGGACGACCGGACCCATTTGGTCACCTTCTTCGCGCTCGATCTGCCGTCGATGCCGGCACCCACCGTCGACCGGCGCGAGATCGTCTGGGCGGGCTGGTTGACCAGGCAGGAGCTCGCCGACGCGGAACGCCAGCACACCATCGATCTCTATGTCAGGCACTTTGCCGGGGACCTCTGATCAGGCAGGCCCGACGTCGAGCGGCGTCGCCAGCTCCGCCCAGGCGGTATCGACCGAAGCGTCGCCCGTCGCCGCCATCATCATGAGAAACGTGCTGGCGTGGTCCAGGATGGTGATCGGCAGGTGCCAGACCCCCCGCCGGTAGCAGATGCCGGTGCCGCCGCTGACGAGAAAGCCCTTGAGCGTGGCGAGATCGGGGGCCCCGTCCGGGCCCGGCAGGGCGGCGCCGATGGCGTAGCGGGCGGGGCCGATCGGCAGGAAGAGCTGCTCGGTCAGGGGGTGGCTCTCCATCCTGCGCGCCTGCATCGGCAGCACCCCCGCCGGATGGGTGTCGAGCTTGACGCAGATGGCGGTTCCCGGCCCGCCCTCGCCGAGATGCGCCAGGAGATCGGCATTGCCCTTCGGCGCCGGCGGCTCGACCACGCTGCCGAAAGCCGCGAAGGTCGCCGGGTCGAACGCCTGCAGTGCGAGCTTCATGCCACGCTTTCCTTCCGTTGATGTTCAAGAGAGCGCTCGAGCCGCCGCATCAGCCAGTCGAGCTCGGCTCTCGAAGCTTCGGTGAGCTTCGGCGCCGGGTCGCGGGTGGCCGGGCAGGCGAGGGCGCCGCGTCGCCAGAGCACGTATTTGCGCACCGCGAGGCCGAGGCCCGGCTGCTGCTCGTAGCGGACCAGCGGCAGGTAGCGATCGAAGAGATCGAGCATCGCCTCGCTCTCGCCCCGCGCAAAGAGGCGGCAGACCTCGACCAGCATCTCGGGATAGGCGAAGCCGGTCATCGCCCCGTCGGCCCCCCGTGCCAGCTCGAACGGCAGGAAGATGCCGCCATTGCCGGTGAGGATCGAGATCCGCCTTGCCCCTTCCGCCTCGGCGTCGCGCACGGCGCTGAGCTTGTCGAGCCCGGGCCAGTCCTCGTGCTTGAGCATGACCGCGTTGGGGCAGGCCGCCACGATCCGCTGGATCAACAGGGCGCTCATCGGCACGGATGCCACGAGCGGGAAATCCTGCAGCACCCAGGGTGTCGCCTCGCCCAGCGTCTCCGCCACCATCCGGCAATAGCCGAGCACCGCGTCGTCGCCTCTGGCAGAAACTGCCGGCGGCTGCACCATGAGACCGGCGGCACCGGCATCCATCACCACGCTGCCCAGCGCCCGCATCGAAGCGAAGCCCGGGGCCGAGACCCCGACCACTACCGGCACCCGAGCGTCGACCCGGCCGAGCACATGGAGGGCGAACGTCCGCGCCTCCTCCTCGGTCAGCTTCGGCGCCTCGCCCATCATGCCGAGGATGGTCATGCCATCCACGCCCTGCTCGAGATAGAACTCGATCAGGCGGTCCGTGGCGGCGAGGTCGAGCCGGCCGTCCTCGGTGAACGGCGTGGCGGCGATGATGAAGACCCCCCTGGCGGAGGCGTCGAGGCGTGGCATGACCATTCCCGTTGGCTGGTGCGCGGCTTTCTAGCGCCTCGCACCGGGGCTGGCCATAATGGCGGCATGTCCAGCCGCACCGAAATCCCTCTGATCACCGAACGCGTGCCGTCGCCGATCGGCGACGTCTGGCTGGCCCATGACGGCCGCGCGCTGCATCGCCTCGATTTCGGCGACCGGCTGGGCAGAGGCTGGCCCGCAGCGCCGGCCGTTTCGGTCGGTGCCGTGACGCCGTCGCCCTTCGCCCGCGCCGTCGCCGCCTATTTCGCGGGCGAGCTCGCCGCTCTGGACGGGCTTGCGGTGCATGTCGAGGGCCGCGACTTCGAGACCACCGTCTGGCGGGCGCTGCGGCAAATCGCCTGCGGCACCACCTGGTCCTATGCCCGCCTCGCCGCGTCGATCGGCCGGCCGACGGCGGTGCGCGCCGCCGGTGCCGCCAACGGTCGCAACCCGATCTCGCTGGTCCTGCCCTGCCACCGGGTGATCGGCGCCGATGGCCGGCTGGTCGGCTACGGCGGCGGGCTCGAGCGCAAGGCCTGGCTCTTGCGTCACGAAGGCGTGCTGGTCGCCTGAATGGCCGGCCGGCGGGCCAGCCAGAGGCCGGTCAGGGCGAGGGCCAGCATGGTCAGGATCGCCGGCCGCGCCGTGCCGTCGTGGACCGTCGCCACGAAGGTGCCGATGATCGCCGGGATGACGCTCTGCGCCACGCCGAGGACCGAGGTCGCCGCACCGGCGATGCGGGCGTGCGGCCGCATCGCGAGCGCTGTGGCATTGGGCACGATCACGCTGAAGCAGAGGAAGAAAAGACCGAAAAGCGGCACCAGGGCATAGGCCCCGCCGAGCCCGGCCTGCGCCACGCCGAAGGCCAGCGCCATGGCGATCACAGCCCCGGCGAAGGCGAGGCGGATGAGCGTCTCGAGCGGGTAGCGCCGGACCAGCCGGGTATTGAGCAGGCTGCCGATCGCCGAGCAGACGGCGATCGCCGCGAAGATCACGCCGAAGGCCGATGGCGTCAGGCCATAGGCTGTCATGAAGATGGGTGCTGCGCTGATCAGGTAGCTGATCAGCATGGCGAGGCCGAGCACGGAAAGGGCGCCGAAGCGGCGTGAAACGGGATCGCCGAGGACGGCCCGGTAGGCGCCGACGATACGCTGCGGCCGGAGCGCCCTGAGATCCCGCTGCGCCAGGCTCTCGTCGAGCCTCGTGACCACGAGCACCAGCAGCACGGTGCCGTAGCAGGCGAGAAAGCCGAAGATCCAGCGCCATGAGGCGACGCCGAGGATCAAGGCACCGATCGAGGGCGCGATGATCGGGGCCAGGACGAACGCCGCCATGACGAACGACATGACCCGCGCCATCTCCGGTCCCTCGAAGCGGTCGCGAATGACCGCCCGGCCGAGGATCGGCCCGGAGGCTGCCGCCAGGCCCTGCGCCAGCCGTGCTGCCAGCAGCAGCTCGATGCTGGGCGCGAGCGCACAGGCGAGCGTCGCCACCAGATAGGCGAGAATGCCACCGATCAGCAGCGGCCGGCGGCCGAAGCGGTCGGCCAGCGGCCCGAAGAAGGCCTGGCCCGCGGCGAAGCCGAGGAAGAAGAGCGAGACGCTGAGCTGCGCCTGGGTCTGCGACGTGCCGAACGCCTGCGCGGTCGCCGGGATGGCCGGAAGGTTGATGTCGATCGTCATCGCCGACATGGTGAGGATCGCGGCGATCAGTGCCACAAAGGAAGCGGATCCCGGCACGAGGGGGATTTTCGGCATGGCTGCCCAAGGTGGCATTAGGAGAGAGAAGATGTCTGCTGGCGAGGCTGTAGGGGGTATCTATCCCATCGTCTATGCGTTCTTCGATGGGCGTGGCCGGATCGACCGGGCGCTGATGCAGCGCCAGGTCGAGGTCTGCATCAAGGGCGGGGCCCACGGCCTCGCCTGCCTCGGCATCGCCACCGAGGTCGGCAAGCTGCGCCCGGAGGAGCGGCAGGAGGTGCTGGAGCTGGTGGCGACCACGCTCGCCGGCCGGGTCCCGCTCGCCGTCACCGTCTTCGGCCGCACCGTGGAGGAGCAGGCCGCCTTCGTGCGCGAGGCCGCCGCCGCCGGGGCCGGCTGGGTCATCCTCCAGCCGCCGGTCATTCCGGACATCGACGAGGCGGCGCTGCTGCGCTTCTTCGGCCGGGTCGCCGATGCCTCGCCGGTGCCGGTCGCCATCCAGAACGCGCCGGCCTATCT
>ERZ795053.3082-NODE-3082-length-19384-cov-12.699467_pt1 | contig 19384 bp, 9 predicted proteins | sample MGYA00375137_ERZ795053 | MGnify/ENA primary metagenome ERZ795053 (study PRJEB30182, sample SAMN05720284) | activated sludge metagenome | isolation source: Anaerobic digester | place: Hong Kong | collected 2014-12-17 ...
CCATGCCGCGCACGTCCACGATGCGCGCGGGCTGCCCGCCGTCCGCCTCCAGCCAGATGCCCGGCCGTTCGGCGCCGGCCGCGCCATAGCGCACCAGCTTCATTTCGGTCCCCTTCTTTTGGGGGGCTTATGATAAGGCCCTAGAAACCGACTGCCGTTCAGATGAATCATGTGGTCGGGGTATTCCGCCACCCACACCTTCGTTTCCCATGCCAGCTCATTCCAGTACCTGTTCATGATACTGCGCGTTGGGAATGCCGTCACAAACACCAGCCCGGCCTTGGATTTGGAAAACTGCGCTTTCAACTCCGCGTGCCGTTTCGGATTGACCGGGCCATGACTTGTGACCACTTCGACCAGCAGCAGCCAGTTGCGCTTGGTATCGTTCAGCACGACATCCGGCATCTTTCCGTGATCATCCAGCGTGATCCCGAGCTTCTTGAACCCCGCTTCGTCCCGAACCGCCCACTTTTTGCCTGTGTCGCCCAGGCTGAGGATATGCGCGCCGGGAGTAAAGCGCGGAGCGAACTGTTCAATTACATCTCGGATCAACAGGCTATGCTTTCCTGGCGTCAAGTGAACCTCCTCGCCCTCCATCCGGACGGGAATCAGTTTCATTCTGCGGGCATCGGCATAACGCGCAGCCAGGGATGTGTGCTTCTTACTATATGCCGCCAGCAATCGATTCCAATTGCGGGTACCGTACTTCCGCACAAGGTCCAGGGCCGCCGGAGCCACTTGATAAACCGTCTTGGGACTGTTGACCGGCCGCGTAGGATTGTCCGGATTCGGCCGCACCAGCCCGGCCTGCACCATCTGATGAATCGAAAAGCGTCGGAAGGTTTCCCGCGTATTCGGGGCATACTTCATGCCGTAGTGGCCGCGCGCAAACTCCATCATGGGCGTAATGCCGACCAAAGGGGCTGCCGCTTCGCTCCACTTCTTATCCGGCGTGAGATTCAACAACGACAACAGACAGAGCGCCGTCCGGTCATTTTGCTGTTCCCGCGGCATGCCCAGTTCCTTCAGCACTTGACGGGCTTCCTGTATCCGGGTCTTAGCACTCATTCAGTTCCTCCACCATCGAATCGATCTGAGACTGGGTTGGCCGCTTGATCTTGGCCGCCTGCCGGCCCAACTGCCGCAATTGATCGGGAGAGGGATACGGCAGCTTGCGCAAATCCATCGCGTTGACCTGGGTATGGCCATTGAAAAGCCGGAAATAGCCATCCACCTGCGTGGAGTTCAGATAGGTGCAAAGCCCCCTGGCCAAATCCTCTTCCATTCCGTTTTTGGCGGTATGGAACACATTCAGATGGTTTTCAAACCCGAGCCATTCGTGTCCCGGGAAATCACCCCGGACCACCATATGGGCGATAATTCTCCGGGATTCTTCCTTGGAAGAGAGGCGACGGGTCACGACATAGCAACCCGTTGGATACAGCCAGCGATGCGTTTCCGGCACATCCTGTATGGCGGTTTTTTTCTTTGTGGAACCTTCGGGCCAGCGCGACCGGCCATCGGCAAAATGACAGGCATAGATGAGCGGAACCGCCCGCCCTTCGATCCCGTCGAGGAGGTAGTCCTTCAAGCGATAATCCACCACGGGACCTGTCGATACCTGCAATCCCGAATCATGCAGGTCATGAGAAAAGGTCAGACGCCCTCTCCCTGCCAGTTCGGATTGCGGAATCCGGATGAAGCTGTCGTCGTCATCCGACCGGACTACTTCTTCAAACGGCACCTTGCGGCGCTCGATATCCTGAAAGGAATCATCCCGGCTGGTGCTGATCTCCACGGGGCCCTGTTTCCCACCGCGGATGATCTTGATGATGACGTTTTCCTGCAAAACGCCATCCGCCTGGAATGCCTTGGTCCGCGATTCAAACAAATGAATCCGTTCAATGGCCGCATTTCTCAGCAGCATTTTGCGGAAGGGCCGATAATAGGGCCCGTTGCAAAAACTCCGGGGGATGATCGCCACCAATTGTCCGCCGGGGCCGAGCAGTTGCAGAGCCACGGCAACAAACCCCGAATACAGATTCACGGTCTCAATGCCCAGGTCCCGCAGCCAGATCCGATGCATGGAGTGGCTGTTGATCTTCTTGTAGGGGGGGTTCAGGATCGAATGGGTAAACACACCCGGATTGGCATATTCAAAGGGATTGGCCACGGCCTCGATGAAATCCACCGGCTGGATAACCGCATCAATAGTCCGCCCTGCCCGCTGCTGATCTTGCACGCACTCCCGCAATACAGGTCGCAACTGCTGCAACATGCCCGGGTCAACTTCATACGCCGTGAGATGAAGTGACGACTTGCGGGTCGCCTTTCTTCCCCATTCGGCAATCAATGCGCGGGAAAGAGCTCCTTGACCGGCTCCCGCATCCAGGATTTGCACATCGGCGGTACGCTTGAATGAAAACAGCGACGCCATGAATTGCGCAATCCCGGGCGGCGTCATGACCTGCCCCAACTCTGATTTCCGCTCGGACCGCGCATCGGCATTCCATAGCCGCGAATGCCTCCCTTTGCGCTTGGTCACAATTCCAATCATGGCCTTCTACACACTGGAAGATGACCTGCGCACATACACCTTCTTTACGGGCGCGGGCGGGAGGCCTTCGCTTTTGCGGGTCTTGCCGAGCGGGCCGAGCACGTCGTCGGTGGTCTTGAAATGGCATTTGGCGGTCTCGAGCAGGACGGCGCCGCCTTTTTTCCCCACCAGCTCGGCGGCGGCGGCCCGGACCTTGTCGGATGCGCCCTTGGGCAGGGCCACGCCGTGGGCCTGCCCCAGCTTGTCCATCGCGCTCAGGAACGCCGACCGCGCCAGGATGGACGCCGCGGCCACGGCGATGTCGCTTTCCGCCTTGTGGCGCTGCTCGAGCTTGATCTTGCGGCCTTTCTGCTGAAGGGCACGCTGGATCTGCTGTTCGGGGCCGAACTGGTCGCTGAGGGCCCGCGGGCAGTGCGGGACCTTCTCCAGGAGGTTTTCGATGGCCTTGGCATGGCCCCAGGCCAGGATGCGGTTGACGCTGCCCATCTTGTCGTAGAGCCGGTTGTAGGCGGCGGGGCCGATCGCCACCACGGCAAACCGGTCGCCCAGCCGCGCGCGGATCTTTTTGGCCAGGTCTTGCATGGCCTTGTCGGTGGTGACGGTCTTGCTGTCGCGGACGTTGATGGCCTTGAGGTCCTTGGCAATGGCCTCGTCCACGTAGGCCGCCGCAATCACCATCGGACCGAAGAAATCGCCCTTGCCGCTTTCGTCCACGCCCATGTGCGGGGCGTTGGCCTCGGGATTCAGCACGTCTTCGTAGCCCAGGCGCGCCTCCATCAGGACCTGCGGCTCCAGGGTGAAGGTGATCCAGTCCGCCGCCCCCTTGCCCTGCACCAGGCACTTGCCGCTCTTGTACAGCACGATCTGGCAGTCTTCGCCCGCCGCCGCCGCCACGGCATGCTCCACGGTGCGGCGGCGGTAGTTGCCTTCGCGCAGAATCCGGGCGGTCTCGTCCATCTGCTGCGGCGTCAGCTTGATCGTATAGGACGTCTTGTTTTCCATGCCGCGAACCCTAGCATGTCGCCCCACCACTGGCAATCGCCCGGCCATGGACGCCGCGCCGGTTGCCGGATGCCGCAGCGGTGCGGCATCCGCCCCCTTCCCCTCCCCCCGGCCCGTTATGGAGGGGCACAACGGGCAAACAGATCGGCATAGCCGCCGCCCGCCCGGATCAGGCGGTCGTGCGGTCCGGATTCCGTGACGCGCCCCCCCGCCAGCACCAGGATGCGGTCCGCCGCCTGCACGGTGGACAGGCGGTGGCTGACCACCAGCAGGATCCGGTCGCGGGTTTCCTGCACGACGGTGTCGAGCAGCTGCCGTTCGGCGCGCGGATCCAGCGCGCTGGTCGGCTCGTCCAGCAGCATCACGGCCGACGGCCGCAGCAGGGCGCGGGCCAGCGCGATGCGCTGCCATTGGCCCTCGCTGGGTTCGGTTCCCCCGCCGAACAGGCGCCCCAGCCGCGTGTCATAGCCCGCCGGCAGGCCCTCGATCATGCCGTCCGCCCCCGCGCGCCGGGCGGCGGCCGCCAGCCGGGCGTCGCCCGGCGGGACCCGGACATCCCCCAGGCGGATGTTTTCGGCCGCCGTCATCTGGTAGCGGGCGAAATCCTGGAACAGCACCGTGCAGGCCGAGCGCAGCTCTTCCGGATCGAACTCGCGCAGGTCGGTCCCGTCCAGCAGAATCCGGCCTTCCGTCGGATCGTAGAACCGGCAGAGCAGCTTGACCAGCGTGGTCTTGCCGGAGCCGTTTTCGCCCACCAGCGCGACGTGTTCGCCGGGGCGGATCTCCAGGTCCAGGCCGCGCAGCACGTCGCGGTCGGTGCCGGGATAGCGGAAGGACACGCCTTCGCAGCGGATGCCGCGGGCCACCCGGTTCGGCACCGGCTTCGGGCGGGCGGGCGGCAGGATGCGGCGCGGCAGTTCCATGAAACGGTGGAAATGGGCGATGAACAGCGAATCCTCCACCAGTCCGGCCAGGCTGCCCAGCACGCCGGTGAACGCCCCCCGCCCCTTCTGGTAGCCGCCGTAGAGCAGGGCCAGGTCGCCCAGCGTCGCCCCGCCCGCCTGCATCCGCGCATACACCAGGCCCAGCCCCGCCAGCAGCACCGCCGCGGACAGCGCGTCGGCCCCGATCTCCGCCGCGGCGCGGCGGCGCATCAGCGCCAGGCGGCTGCCGCGCAACCGGTCGCGCAGGCGGCGGGACTGCCCGCGCAGTTCCCCGCCCAGCCCGAACAGGCGGATTTCCTTGGCAAACGGCAGGCCGGTCAGCAGCAGGTGCAGATAGCCGGCATAGCGCGCGGGCGCATTATGCTGGATGCGCCAGCGGTTCCAACGGCGGGCGTTGAGCAGCCGCACGGCGGCCCCGGGCAGCGCCGCCAGCAGCAGCAGGGGCAGCAGCAGCCCCTGCGTCGCCGCCAGCACCCCCGCCACCGAAATCAGCACCAGGCCGCCGCCCAGCAGCTGCACGAGATTGCGGACAATGCTGGTGGACCGGCCGGTCGCCTCCGCCTGCGCCAGCCGCATCTGATCGTGATAGGACGACGTCTCGTAGTAGGCCAGGTCCACGTCCGCCGCCTTGGTCTGCAAGGCGTCCTGGACGGCATCCGACACCACCTCGACCTGCGCCGAGGCCACGAGGGCGGACAACGCCCGGCACAGCCAGCCGGCAACCGTCACCGCCGCCACCCACGGCGCCAGGGCCAGCAGCGGCCAGGGATCTCGCGCGCCGGCCGCCTGGCCCAGAAAGACAGTCACCGCATCCACCAGCCGCCGCGTCAGGAACAGCGTGGCGACCGGCAGCGCGCCCTGCGCCAGCACCAGCGCGCCCTGCCCGGCCGTCCAGCCGGGTGCGCTGCTCCAGACCAGACGGACCGCCTGGCGGATGTGCTGGAAGCGGGGTGTTTTCATGGCGAAGCAGCCTCTGCCGGCGGATGAAGGCGGCGGGAACGGCCCCGCAGCGCATCCCAGACCAGGCGGACAGGCCGCAGGCAGGCATACAGCGGATCGAGTGCCGGCGGCAAGGCGAAAGCCTCCAGATCGGCCGCGCCCGGCACGCACAGCACCCGCCGCAGATAACGAAACCGCGCGCGGCCACTCTCGCGGGTTCGCCAGGCAAAGCGCGCGGCGCGCCAGCCGTCATCCCGCGGCAGGCGGCCGGCCGCCAGCGGACGGGCGGCCGATTCCGCCAGGCGCCGGGCGAGCGGATCGCGCCGAAGCGCCTCCTCCAGCGGGGCCGGAAGCGGGCAGGCCAGCAGGCGCTCCGCCAGGGCCGCGCCGGTCAGCAGGCTGCGCCGCTGCCCCAGGCGCCCGGCCTCCGCCAGCAGCCCGGCCCAGTCGGCCCCCGCCTGATTCGCCAGCAGCGCCGCGACATCCGCCACCGCCGAGAGCTTGGGCCAGCCTTCGTTGGCCCCGTCCACGCAGACCGCCAGCAGCATCGCCTCCGGCCCCGGGGCCTCGAGACTTCCCCCGTCGCCCATCGGCAGCGGCCGGCTCGCACGCCACAACCAGTCCGCGGACTCGAACCCGCACAGCGTGTGGGTAATCAGCACCGGTTTGAGATCCAGATGGGGCGGCTTTTCCGGCTGTTCCATGGACCAGTCCTGGCCGGTGGCCAGATAGCGCCTCCGATCCACTCCGGCCGGCAGCTCGCGCAGCCGGTAGCCTTCCGCCTCCAGCATCTCCACGGCCTGCAGCAGGTCGCCGCGCCGAACGACGAGATCCAGGTCCTCGAACTGCCGCAGGGCGATGTCGCCGTACGCCCAGGCGGCCAGCGCCGGGCCCTTGACGGGGATCAGCTGAATGCCCCGTTCTTTCGCCCGGCGCTGCAGGCGTCGCAGGATACCCGCGGCGCGCAGGTTGAAGGCGGAAATCCGCGCGGCCTGCCGCTGGAAATACTCCAGCCATTCCCCCGGCACCCGCGCGCCGGAGTCCGCGGCGGCTTTCAGCCGCCGGGCGGCCGGCGGCAGGAGATGGTGATGGGTCGCCAAGGCCAGAAACCGCGGCCAGTCGAGAACCGGCACCTCCGCCGGCTCCGCCCCGGGGGCCGCGCACCGCAGCAGCAGCGCCATTTCCGGCGAAGGGGGCATGCTCGGGTCCGGCGGGTTCATGACGACGGCGGGAAGAGTATCAGATCATAGGGCCGGCGGCAGGTCCATCCGCGGGACGCGTCATGCCAGCACGCCACCGTTCGCCCCCGGTGGATGTATTTGGTCCGCCGGCCGCCGGCGCCGGCAAACCGGACGGTCAGGATGTCCGGCCGCCAGAAGCGGGCGGCCAGCCGGCTCCTGCCCGCCAGGCGGTACAGCGGGGCCAGCAGCGAGAGAAATCCCCATCGGAGAAAGGCGGCGGCATGCCGTCCAATCGCCTGCCGCCGGCCCCGCGCACCGCCAACCAGCCGGCGGCTTCCCGCCGCTCCAACGGCCTCTTCCACCCGCCCGATGAATTCGTCCGGCTGCAGCGGGTCGGCATCACGCCGCCAGTTGCCGTCGCCCTGCGTCCACCAGCGGCCCTGGCGGATGGCCATTACGCGATGAACCCGCACGCGCCCGCCCCGGCGGAACGCCACAATATCCCCCGCTTCCACCGCCGGCAGTTCCATGGCCCGCACAAGCAGACGCTCCCCGGGGGCAATCGTGCCGCGCATGCTTCCGCCTTCGGACGGAGCGGTCCATCCGTCGTACGGGATCAGGCGTTCGGCTGCCGCTGATAAAACGTCCATCACCCACCCGTTTCCGGCCGTCCCGTCGCCGGGCCGGCATTATCCGCGAAGAGCGGATGCCCGCCGGATGCGCCGTGCAACCAATCCGCGCCCCCGCCCTTAAAACGCGCCGGGCGTCGAAATTCCGCCGGCATCCGGCTCTCCGCCCGGCAGACTGGTCGGTTCGGTTCCGCCCAGGGAATCCGTTCCCCCGTCCAGCGAATCCAGGCCGCCGCCCAGCGTGGAGGGCGAATCGATTTCATATCCCGTCGACTGGACACTGCCGAATCCGCTGCCGGCCAGGCAATAGACCGCCGCCCCGGACCCGGTCGGCCAGCAGAACGTGCCCGCACTCGATCCCACCCGGCAATCGTTGTCGGCACCGGACCCCGAAGGGTCGCAGACCGCCACCATGGCATTGTTCATGCCGGCCGGGCAGTCGGCCGCCCCGTTGCCGACGCTGCACGTGTCGCCCAGGATCGGAGCCACCCGGCCCAGATCGATGCTCACCGGTTTTTCATATTTCAGGCGCTTGTCAGACATAGAGGACTCCTTGCAATTTGCAGAATACCATCCGCTCCTTCGCCTGGCAATCTAAGGCTGTTTCAGCAAGACCTTGATGGTGCCGTACCACTCGCCGGACACATTGGTGGAAAGCAACCCCGTCCCCCCCCATCCCAAATCGCGCACCAGGCGCGGGCCGGACAGATTGGTGGAATAGTGCAACTGGTAAAAGCGATTGCTGCTGACCGGAAACTCGAACTGCAGCATGCCGTTTTCCACCCGGCTCTCGATCACCAGCACCTGACCGTCATCCAGCGGATCGGTATCGGCGATGTACTCGTCCCACGTGGTGCAGAAATCGCCGTCCTCGTCCGCGTTTTCGGCAAAGCGGACGTCCAGGGGGTTCAGGTGGCGCGTTTCGAGCCAGATTTCGAACGAATCGACGAGCTTCCAGATCGTCAGCGTGCCGCTGGCGGCGCCCGTGAAATTCGCGTCGTCGACCGTGGCATCAACCACATACCGTCCCGGTTCCGTGGGCAGGGAAGAACGGCCATTGTAGGTCAACTGCACGTTCAGGCCGGCGGGGGTGGTCGACGCGGTCGCGGCCTTGGGCTGCCCGTCGTAGATCTGCAGCAAGCGGCCCAGGGAGATGTCCGCCGTGCCCCGGGTCACCATGAGCGTGTCGGCCGCGGAGCCGGCGTAGTTGGGATCGGCCACGGTGGCGGCCACGGCATACCGGCCTGTTGCCGTCGGCGCCGAGGGAGAGCCATCGTAGGTGAAATCCACCGCCAGGCCGGGCGGATCGGTCGTCGCGGTCGCATGGATTTTCCCGCCTGTGCACGGCTGGAGCAGGCTGCCGAGTTCAATGCCGGCCGGACGCCGCGCGATTTCGAGGGTGCCAGCGGCTGCGCCGGCATAGTTGTCATCGGCGACGGCGGCGACGACCTCGTAGCGGCCGGCGGCAACCGGCGGCGAGCCGGAGCCATCGTAGGTGAGCCGGACGTCCAGGCCGCCGGGGTCGGACTGCGCGGCGACGCCCTGCGGCGCGCCGTCATACATGCGCGTCAAGCCGGCCAGCGTCACGGCGACAGGCGCCTTGGCGATCGTCAGCAGACCCGTGACGCCGCCGGCGTAATTGGCATCGGCGACCGTCGCGACGACTTCATATTCGCCCGCCGCCGCCGGCGGTTCGGTGCCGCCGGCATAGGTCCACTCCACCGCAAGGCCGGCCGGCCGGGTGGCGGCGGTCGCCGTCTTGGGCGTGCCGTCGTAGGTATGCGCCAGATCACCGAGCGCCACGGAGGCCGCCGCCCGGGCCACCACGAGCATCCCGGTCGCGAATCCTTCGTAGCCGACGGTCGCGACGGAAGCGACCACCTCGCAGGTGCCGGCATTCACCGGGGGCTGCCATTGGCCGTCGTAGGCGATGCGCACCGCCAGGCCCGCCGGCACGGTCGCGGCGGACACGGTGCGCGGCCCGCCGTCGTAGGTTTGGTCCAGGTTCGACAGGATGATTTCGGCCGGCGTCAGCGGATCGTTTGCCGGATCGTTGCCCGCGATCTTCAGCGCCGGATCGCCGAGCAGGTTGTAGACCGCGATGGTGTCTTCCGTGAACAAGGAGGCCGGCAGCGAACGGCGCGCCTTGAGGAACGCGGGGCCGAGTTCGCCGGCGCCATCCTGGAAAACCGTGCGATAGAACGCCTCGCCCATTTCGAGGGCGGGCGCGTTCTGCGACAGGCCCGAAGGCCCGATGACCGCGACCGCGCCGCCGGCCCCCCTCATCAGACGTTCGCCGAGACTGGCCAGCGCAGGCACCTCATAGCGCGCCGCGAGACAGGTCAGCGTCGCCACCACGGCGGGGCGTTCCGAATTGGTCAATGCGGCCACGTCGGTATCCCGCAGCAGGCTGGCCGTCGTGCTGTCCGGAAGCGTTTCCAGCGACAGGAACCGGATGTCGCCGTGCCCGATGTAATTGACAAAACCAACGCCGGAGTTGAATCCCTGTTGCAGATTGGTGCGCGCCTGGCCGATCTCCATCGTTTCCAACTCGATCCGTTCCGCCGCGGAATACGGCGGGAGAACCAAATCCGCCAGGCGTCCGTTGGCCTCGGTGAACCCGCCGGCGGCATCGGGATTGTCGGCCGCCAGCACGATTTGATTCTGCCATTCGGCGCCGGAACCGGCCTCGTAGGTCTTGATTTTGGCGATCATCGCGGTCAGTTCCGCCGCATTCAGCGCCGGCAAACGGCCGATGGCGACGTCGGGAGAGTCGTCGCCGCCCGTATCCGCCAGCAAGCCGTCCGAGGCGCACACGCCGGCCGGCATCTGGATCATCAGCGGCGGCAGGTGGTTGGCTTCCGTGTAGGTGATGCCCTGATAGTCGTAATGGCCATTGCCGGCCAGCACGACCATCCGCGGCGCCGCCGCCCAGGTCGCCGCGGCGTGCCGCAGCAGTGCGGGAATGGCCTCCGGCGTGCGCACGCCGCCGGTCAGCAGATCGCAGGCATCCTCGAAGGTCGCCAGACCGGCGCGCAACCCCTGCCCCGCGCGGTACTCCACGAGTTCCTGCGCCGCCGCCGCCAGGTCGCGGGAAGCGATCACGAGATAGTCGATCCGGTTGGTCGCCGAAAGGAACCACGCGTCCGCCGCGGCCGGCTCGGGCGCCAGCAGCGGAACCGCATCCGCCTCGACCACCGCATAGCGCTCGTTCGGATCGGCAACCGCCCAGGCCCTGGCCGGCAGGCTGCCGTTCTCATCGGCCAGCCATGCGGGGTTTCCCGTTTCGTCCACCGCCACGGCCAGCGGCTCGGTGAACGCCGCCGCGGAAACCGCGGACGCCCCGGCCGGTCCGAACATCGCCGGAATCGGCCACGGCGCGAGCGTGCGGCGGAAGGCGGCTTCGACCGCATCCACGAAGAAGAAGCTTTGCGCGAAGCCTTCCTGCTGGACGCCTTCGATCGTCAGTATGTTGGATTCGGCCGCCACGAGGGACCCGGGCACGGTCAATTCGGCCTCGGCGACATCCTGGCCATCGAACGTGACGGAACCCACCTCGACGCCGTTGAACGCGAAGCGCGCCAGATGGTCGGGATACTTCGCGGAACTGGATGATCCGACCAGGCGGACCTTCAGCATCACGTCGCCGCCCGCATAGCCGCTCAACTCCAGCGGCACGGGATTCACCGACAGCGCCCCCGCGCCGCTCATCACCGGAATCCAGAAGTAGAAGTCGTCCGGCATCCGGTTCAGGTTCACCAAAAAGCGGTTTTCCTCGAAATGGAGCTTCGTCGGAAAGACCGAGGTTCCGGAGGTGGCGGCGGGTTCGCGGCGCGCCATCGCGACGCCCTCGCCGGCGGAAATCAGGTAGGCGTCGCGATGCACGTACCACGAGCGCACCGGCTGCCGGGCGTGGAAGATCAGCCGTTCACGCGCCGCGTCCGCCAACACCGGCACCGGCCGGCCCTCCCGCGACATCCGGATTTCACCCGCTTGCGCCAGGGACTGCACGTCCGCCAGCGGGAGACCCATTCCGTCCGCGATGGCCTGCCAGGCCACGCCGTAGAGCCCCTCCCGCTCCACCTGCACCTTGAGCACCGGCGAGGGGCCTGTCAGCCCTTTGGAGCGGACGGTTTTCACCGACGGTCTGGGGGCCAGCGCCGAGCGCGAAACGACCGTGGGCACGGCCGGCGCATCGAAGCGGACTTCCCGCGTGCCCAGATCGAGCCGGGCACCGGAAAGCTCGACCTCGACCAACCGGTAGTTCCCCGTTTCGCCCTCTCCGGCGGCAGGCTCCGGCAGCGCATAGGTGGCTCCGCCTTCGTTGAACGCCGAACTCACGAGCCGGTCGTTCAGGGGCGTCTCAACGCCGTTTTCCGGATCGACGCGGTAAACGACGAATCCGGCGGTGCCGAATTCCGAATCCGTGCGCCAGACCACGCGGGCCGCGCCGTCCACCCACTCGCCCCAGACCTCCGCCAGAGCGGCGCGCGTGGGCGACCGCGTGGCGATGCCCAAATCGATGTTCAGGTTCGTCTCCCCGCCGGAGACGGAAAACAGCGACGTCCAGGCGTAATCGGCCGTGTTGCCCGAAACCCAATCGTTGTCCAGGGCATCGTCCTCGCCCGCCTTGGACGGGCTGAGCATTTCATTCGTGCTGAAGCCCGACAGATCGTACCGGACCAGATAGGTCCCCGTCGGCATGTAGGGAAAGAGATAGCCGCCTTCGTCATCGGTGAGGGTCTCGGCCACGACCTTCCCGCCGGCATCCAGCAGCGCGACGGAAACCCCCGGCAATCCATTGGTTTCACCGGGGTTCTGGATGCCGTCGCGATTCTCGTCGAACCACATCCGGTCGCCGATGGTGACGGGGGGGGGCATAGCCGAAATCGACGGTGGGAACAAACTGGTCCAGGGCTGTGAGTTCGACGGAGGCCTCGTGGGGAGTGCCGATGCCGTCCAGGTCGTACGTCGGCGTGACGCCGGCCACCAGCGTGCCGGTATCCACCACGATGGAATACGTGCCGGGGATCAGCCCCCCGATGCCGTAGAGCCCGTTGGCGTCGGTGGTCGAAGCCGGCTCGCCGGCCTGCCAGATTCCATCGTCGTTGAGGTCGGCAAACACGCGCACACCGGGGATCGGCGGCTCGCCGGCATCCTGGACGCCGTCGCCGTTCAGGTCGTACCACACGGTGTCGCCGAGGCCCGCCAGATGCCAGAGGTAGTCCTCGACCTCGCCGTTGGCGGCGGTGCCGGCATAGGCCAGTTCGGGAAACAGCGGCGGTTCGGGAAACAGGCGGAACCGCGCATAGAGCGGCGTGGAACCGGTCGTCGAAAAGGTTCCGTCGGGAATAAAGAACAGATTCGTGTAGACCCCGCTGCCGTTGCCGCCGGTGCTCGCCACGGCCATGTCGATCACCAGTTCGCCCGCATCCACGAAATTCCCGTTGCCATTGAAATCGATGTAGCCCGTCAGCCAGCCGCTGCCTGTGCCGACGGTCACTTCGACGGAGCCGCCATCCGCGCCGATGCGCCAGATGGAATCGACAATCTGGATCACGCCGTCCTCGTCGTCGGTGCCGGCCAAGTCGTCGCCGTCGGCGCCCGCGGAAGGCACGCCGTTTTGTTCGGCATCCACGCCCTCCCCCAGGACAAGAGTCGGTGTCAGGGGCACGATATGCCGCGCGCCGTCGGCCAGCAGCGTCTGATAGCTGTCCGGCAGGTCGCCGTAGTCGTAGGCCTTCTGGGAGGCATACGCGAAATCCATGTTGGTGATGTCCGCCGCGACCGCCGCCGTGAGATAGGCCGACTCGGTGTAGCCCTGCGCATTGGATGCCGCGGACACCGTCACGCCCGCGATGGAGCCGTTGGTGGTGGTCAGCTTCAGATAGTCCTCGGGCGCGGCGCTGGACACGATATACCGGTCATTGCCGTCGCCGCTGGGCAGATTGGTGAACGCATAGTCGCCGAGGGCGTCGGTCCGGGTGGTGCCGAGCAGGACGTATTCCCCGGCCTCCACCACGCCGTCGCCGTCGTCGTCCCACAGATAGGCGGAGACCGTAATCCCCCCGTAGGGCGCCTCGCCGGCGCCGGGGCCGGAGGGATTCAATCCATTCATCAGGCCGTCATAGGGCGTGGCGTCCTGGCCGATGGTTCCGCTCAGGCGGTTGCCGCCCTCGTAGCGGTAGCCGAAATCGACGTTCAGATCGCAGTCCGTGCACGGGTAGCCGCCGATGGACGTCACGGCGCCGCCGGACATCACGATGTTGGTGGCGTAGTTGTCAAAGGTGAAGTCGGCGGCATAGGTGTTCGCCAGACCCGCCGGGAAATCGGGGTCGCCAATATCCACCCCCACGCCGTACGTGCCGTCGGCCAGGCCGCTGAAGCCGTAATAGCCGTCGGCATCGGTCACGTTGGTGGCGATCGCCACGCCGTTGGAGTACAGGATGACGGACACATAGGGGATGCCCGGCTCGCCGGCATCCGGCATGCCGTTGTTGTTCGTATCCACCCACAGCAGGTCGCCGATGACGCCGGTGGGCGCATAGCCGAAGTCCGCGCCCAGGAAAATCTGTCCGGGGGTAAGCGCCCAGCCGCACTGGTCGTCGCAGGGAATGGTCAGTTCCGGATCGCCGCAGGCCAGGCCGTCCGACTGGGGATCGGCGGTCTGGTCGGCGCCGGCGAGCGGCCCGCTGTCCGCCGTCACCACCACCGCATATCGTCCCGGCAGCAATTGGTCGAAGAGATACTGCCCGTCCGCATCGGTGGTTTCGGTGGCCAGCAGCGTCTCGCCGGCATCATAGAGGCCGTTGGCGTTCGCATCCGCATAGAGCCGGACTTCCACGCCGGGCACCCCCGGGTCGGTGTAGTCCTGGTCCCCGTTGCGATTGACGTCCCAGAACACCGTGTCGCCGATCGCGCCATACGGTGCGAACCCGAAATCGGCGTCCAGATAGGTGTTCCCGCCGCTGATCGTTGCGTCGTGGTGCGTGGCCGTCGTGGGATGCCAGACGTTTCCGAAGACATCGACGGGCAGGTCGGCATCCGCGTCGTCCACGACGACGCGGTACTGTCCGTCCGGCAGGGAACCGAACAGGTAGGTGCCCGCGGCGCTCGTGTTCGTGGTCCGCAGGGGCCACCAGGTCCCGTTGGCCTGGTAGTAGAGCGTGACGAGCACGTTGGAGATGCCCGTCTCCTGATAGCCGGACTGGATCCCGTCGGCGTTCACGTCTTTCCACACCGTGTCGCCGATCGCCCCGTTGCCGTAGGGCCAGAATCCGAAGTCCTGGTCGAAATTGTCGGCGTTGACGATCGTCACGACGCTGCGGCCATCCTTGGCGCCCCAGGGATCCGCCGTCACGATGGAATTGGCCGGCAGGTCGGGGTCGTCCCGGTCCACCATGACCAGGTACGTGTTCGTCGCGAACAGGTTCGTGAAGACGTAATACCCGTTGGTGGCGGTGACCGTCGAGGCGATGAAGGCGTCCGTGTTGGTGTTCACCACCCCGTCGCCGTTGGCGTCTTCGTAGAGGCGGACCGTGACGTTGGAGATGCCGCCTTCGGATTCGACGTTCTGGACGCCGTTGCCGTTCCAGTCGTAGAACACCGTGTCGCCGATCCGGTAGGGCCCCGTCTTGAAGTAGCTGAAGTCCGCCCGCCCCACCCCGCCGAGCGGGACCGTCACCGCGGAATAGTTCGCCGTGTTGGTGCCGTCCGTGTCGAACGAAATCTGCCACGCCCCGTTGCCGAGCATGCCGGAATTGGTCGCGACGAAAACCGTGTAGGTGCCGCTGAAGTTGCCGGTGAAGCGGAAATAGCCGTTGGTGGTCGTGACGTTCGTGGCGATGGACGCGCCCGGGCCGCACGGCGAGGGACTCGCGCACAGGTAGACCGTCACGTTGGTCATCCAGTCCTCGCCGGATTCGCGATAGGTCTCCTGGCCCCGGTCCCAGTCGTGCCAGATCGTGCCCTCGATGGTGCCGGGCAGCGTGTAGCCGAAGTCGGTGGTCAGGTGGAGGTTGTTCGTGCCGTTGGTGTAGACGTTCAGGTAGATGGCCGCCGTGCTGTCGTAGGCACCGCGTTCGTCGTAGGTGTTCACGCCGGTCCCGCCCGGCAGGGTCGCCGTCACCACGCGCACCGTGTAGACGCCCGTCGCGGGGATTGATTCAAACAGGTAGTAGCCCGTCGCGTCCGTCCGGTTGGTGATGGGCTGGCCCGCGCCCGCACCCAGATCGATGCCGGCGGGCGGCGTGATGGAGACCGCCACGTTGGGCACGCCCGGCTCGCCGGCGTCCTGCACGCCGTCGCCGTCCAGGTCGCGCCAGACGTAGTCGCCGACCGTCGCCGCGGGCAGCAGGACGTTGACGACCTGGGCGGTCTGGTCGTTGGCCGGCAGGCCGCTGGTGAACATCGCGTTGGTCGTCCAGCAGATATTCGTGACGGTCGCGTTGGTGTTGTTGGCAGGCTCGAGAAGCTTGAAGGTGACGGCCACCGACGACGTGCCGCCGGGATACACCGGTCCGACGTTGTCCCAATAGAGCTGCCCCACCGTCAGCGGCGGCGTCCCGCTGGTTGCAACGCTGGTGATGGGCGGCTCGGCGCCGATGAACTGGAACAAATCGGCGTCGTAGCGGTCGGCCAGCGGCACGGGGTCCAGCGTGGTGGTCGGGCCGGCTTCGCCCACGGTGGCGTCGGTTTCGATTTTGAACCCGATGGCATCCAGCAGCATCCAGCCGGCCGTCGCGCCGCCGGCGTTCTTGCGCGCGGTCAGGGTCACGGTGCAGTTGGTCGAGAAATCGGCCCACGACCACGCGTAGGTGCCCGTCATCGGAATCGTCCAGACACCGGTGACGTTGTTCGTCACCAGGAATGTCTGGTTGTAGCGCGTGACGGCCGGCTCGCCGGTTTTGACGTCGATCGTCAGCGAATCGTCGTCGCCCATCGGGGGAATCACCACAATGGGCATCACCAGCGAGACGCCGGACACGGCGCCCATCTGCGCGTCGATATAAAAATTCGACACGGTCATGATTTTCGAGGCAGCCGCGAAGTTGTTCGAGGCGTAGAGCCCGTCGGGCCCCGGCGGGATCCAGACGTTCGTCGCCGTGAACCACTCGTCCTGCTTTTCGTTGAAACCGGATTCCGCCCAGGAATAGAACGTGGCCGGCGAACCGTTGCCCGAGCCATCGCCGGGCAGGCTGTTGGAAACGACGAGGCGGTAGGTCGCCAGCTGCCCCTCGCGGAAGGCGTTGGTGCTGATCAAGTCCTTCGTCAACGTCAGCGCCGGGGCGAAACCGAAGTCGGCGGTCCAGTCCACGGCGGGATTGACGTTGGTCCGGGCGGGATCCAGCGCGATGGAATACGTGGTCGGCGTCGTGGGCGTGTAGCCGAAGGGGATGTCCGGGTCGAAAATGTCCACCTGCACGACAAAATGGCCGTCCGGCAGGTTGGTGAAGGTGTAATATCCGCTGGTCCCCGTATTGGTCGTGGCGAACAGATAGTCGGCCGCCCCGTCGCCGGTGGTGTCGTAGTAGAGCCGCACCGTCACGCCGGTGATGCCGGTTTCTCCGCCTTCCTGGAGCAGGTTGCCCAGATAACCGCCGCCCGCGCCGTCGTCGCGCCACACCGTATCGCCCAGCGCATTGTTGCCCAGCAGCAGGGTCTGGGCGTCCGCCGTCAGGAACGGCGCCGTGTTGCCCATGCTCAGGCCCGCCGTGTTGGGCACAATCGGGGACGGGAAAGGCCAGGGCGTGTTGACCGTCACCGAAAACCGCACAATCCCCGCCGCAGCGGGCTCCAGCGGGTCGCTCAGCCACCACTGGATGTCCGTCACGGTCGCGGCAACGGCCGGTTCGTTCAGCAGCCAGGTCGCCCCGCTGTTGGTCGAATAATAGACGGTGCAGGCCGAGACGCCCGCAGGCAGCACGTTGGCGCTCGCGGCACTGCCCGGCACGTAGACCGTGCCGGCCGGAATGGCATCCTGCACCACCAGCGGCAGGCCCAGATCCGGCCGGCCGAGGCTCGCCGCGCCGGAATTGGTGAACGACACCGTGTAGGCGATGTTGCTCCCGGGGCGGGTTGCGAGAGGATCGGCCGACTTGGCCAGCTGTACCGACGACGTCGTGCTGTAGAGGCTTTGCCCCGGCGCGCCGTAGTCGCCGTTGAACTTCTCGTTGTCGTAGCCCGAGGCGACCTCCTGGTAGGGCGTCAGCGTGCTGACGCACCCCGAGCCGATCCCCATGAATTCGTACATCACGTAGCCCACCGCGCCCCGGTTGTCCTCGGGGATCTGGGTGAAGTAGAGCTGGTCTTCCGCAAGAATCACCTGTTCGGTCCCGTCGTTGAGTTTGACAATGACCATGGCATAGGTGCGGATCAGCCGATGGCAGGAGGGATCGAACAGGCCCGGATCGCCTACGGGCTGGAGCCAGGCGTTGCGATCGGGCACCAGATCGTTGTCATTGTCGAACCCCGCCCCCACGTTGCCCAGATCGTACCAGATGCCCTCCGTGCGCAGGATCCCCCCCGGTTCGGCATAGCTCGAGGTATTCGTCCACAGCGGCGCGTACTGCTGCAGCAGATCCTGGTACTCCTGCGGCACCTTGTTGGCGCCGTTGGGCCAGATCTTGTTGGCCATGGCCGAAATCTCGTTGCGGCACGTCAGGGTGCGGGTGTCGTCCGCCTGGAGATAGGCCGCGCCGTCCCGCGCCGTGGCCCAGATGTCGAATTCCATCCACAGGTCGTCCTCGGGCTTGACGCTCGTGCCCCACGTGGGGACGCCGTTTTCATCGAGTTGCGGATAGCTCACGAGCCAGTAGGCCGTGACGCATTCGCCTGGCTGGATCGTGCCGATGTAGCGCGTCGCATCGTCCGTCCCCATCGCCCCGCCCTCGTGAGTCAGCGCAAAGGCCCCGCCCGGCAGCGGCCCCGTCAGCCCCGGGTGCACCCGGCTCGGATAGATCCCCGGCGTCCCCGCCCCCAGGTCGCCGATGTACGCCCATACATTCGTCAGCGCCGTATCCCCGTCATTGCAGAACTGCGCCCCGATGTACGCCGATTCCGGCGCATAGGACGACGGGGTGCCCGCATTGGAGTCCACGATCAGGTTGTAGGCCGTGATGATCTCCACCCGCAACGCCCCGTCCGGGTTCGCCGCCATGACCTCCAACGGCCAACAAGCCAGCAGCAGTCCTGCCGCGGCGACTATGCCATAGAATGTAAATGAATAACGCTTGCGCATTGCATGCATGGAAAAACAGCGGAGCCCTCAACCCATCGTGTCTCTCCGTGCTACACATGGGCCGAAACCTCCTTATCCCTTTTCAATACAATGCACCGTGTCGTTTTGTTTGGCTAACGCTATAGTGTTAATTTATTGTTAAAAACAGCCCGCCGGGGTCATTTCTACGTGTCGTCAAACCGCCCCTTGTTCCGAACCCCCTACCCCCCTTTTCCAAAACCGGAACTGAACAGGACCGGATCAGTAGGAATCCGGCCATATCGTCGGCAAACCGCCTGTCTGGCAGGCGCAATGGCATCTGCCGCTGCTAGTTATGAATTTCCGCGTCTCGGATTGCCTCTTCCATGCGGTGAAGAATCCGACCGGCTTCCGTCTCCTTATCGAACCACAAATGCCAGCCCGGCACCTGCCGGGCAATGTCCGCCGCCTCGCCGAACCAGCGTTTGCGCATCTGCAGAACAGCGGACGCAACGGCCCCGGTGCCCCGTCCGGCCTTCCGCTGCAGATCCATCTCCATCACGGCATCCAGTAAATGCCGGGCCAGTTCGATCGGCTCCATGGGTTCCACGCGAAGGTCCGGCGCTTTGTGCAGACGGTAGCAACCGCTCAGCCGGACCGCCCCTTCGCTTGCCCGGCGGCTCAATTCCCGCGGCCAGTCTTCCGGGCGGCAATCCTCCTCGAACCGGAAACTGCCGTCCACCACCCGCCATTCGCTTTGACCCCACCGGGTGACATGCACCGCATCATCCGCCAGCACCGGGCATCTCGTCCCCAGCCGGCGCGCCATCGTGCTTTTCCCCGCCGTGGAATGCCCCAGAAACAGCACCGCCCCGCCATCCACGACCACGGCGGAGGCATGGAGGAAGAACCCGAAGTCCGGGATCCGCGGTCCG
>ERZ795053.3085-NODE-3085-length-19375-cov-20.683489_pt1 | contig 19375 bp, 18 predicted proteins | sample MGYA00375137_ERZ795053 | MGnify/ENA primary metagenome ERZ795053 (study PRJEB30182, sample SAMN05720284) | activated sludge metagenome | isolation source: Anaerobic digester | place: Hong Kong | collected 2014-12-17 ...
CTTGTTTCGTTCGATGACCCTGGAATCTTTCCTGGACCAGTTGGCGTCCAAGGAACCAACCCCCGGCGGGGGGACCGCAGCAGCGTTGGCAGCTTCAACGGGAGCAGCCCTCGTGGAAATGGTCGCCCGGCTCAGCATTGGAAAAAAAGGGTACGAGTTAGTGCAGTCCGACTTCCAGGATATGCTCAAGCAGGTGGGGCCAGTGCGCGATGCACTCACCAAGCAAATGGATCTGGATGCCGAGGTTTTTGACCAGGTGATGGATGCGTTCCAGCTTCCCCGCAAGTCCGAGGAGGAAAAGCAAGCGCGCAAGCACAGTATCCAGATCGCCATGAAAGAGGCTGCACTCGTCCCTCTGGATACTTGTTCCAAAGTTTGCTCACTGTTGCCATACGCATTGTTTGCCGCAGAAAAAGGCAATCGCAACGCTGTTTCCGATGCGTTCTGCGCACTGGAGCTTCTTCGTGCAGCTTTTCACATGGCGTGCGAAAACGTGGAAATTAACCTTGCCTCCATCAGCGATACGCAGTGGGCGCAACAGGTTTCTTCCAAGTTGACCCAGTTCCATGGTACAATGGAACGTGCCATAGAAAGAGCCAACGAGTTGAAACAACAGTGAGTGACGTCTTCCGGTTGCTTTCAAGGGCTTCCGGATGCGCCGCACGTCGGGGAGAACTGCACACCGCCCATGGAACCATTTCCACCCCTGTGTTCATGCCCGTGGGAACCCATGCAAACGTGAAAGGGGTCTTGCCCGACCGCCTGAAGCAAATCCAGGCACAGGTCATCTTGGGCAACACGTTTCACCTGTACCTCAAGCCTTCCCACCAGGTGATCGAGCAGATGGGGGGATTGCATCGTTTCATGAACTGGGATCGCAGTATCTTGACAGACAGCGGCGGTTTCCAGGTTTTCAGCTTGAGTCGGATGAACCGGATCGATGACCAGGGAGTGGAATTCCGTTCCCCCATCGATGGTTCCAAGCATTTTTTTACCCCCGAGCTCACGGTGGAAATCCAGCAAGCCCTGGGTTCGGATATTGCCATGGTCTTTGACGAATGCGCACCTCCCCACGCGGAGGATGCCTACATCCAACAGTCCATCGAAAGGACGTTCCGTTGGGCAGCGCGTTTTCAGGCTGCACATACCCGCCAAGAGCAGCTGGTTTTCGGCATTGTGCAGGGGGGGATTTCCCCGCTTCACCGCAAAAACAGTGCGCGGCAGATCACTTCCTTGGATTTCGATGGCTACGGTATCGGTGGGTTGAGTGTGGGGGAAAGCGAGCACGATACCTTGCAAATGCTGGAGGTGTTACATCCACTGCTTCCCAGTGACCGCCCACGGTACTTGATGGGTGTGGGTAGTCCGCAGCTCCTGCTCTGGGGGATCGAACGCGGCGTGGATATGTTCGATTGCGTGCTTCCAACGCGCAGTGCCCGTCACGCAACATTGTATACCAGCGAAGGGAAGATCCGGATCCGTTCCTCCCGGTATCGCCTTTCCAGCGAGCCCATCGAGGAAGGATGTGATTGCCTGGCCTGCCGCCAGTTTTCCCGTGGATACGTGCAACACCTGTTTGCCCGCGGGGAAATCACCGGGATGATATTGGCCAGTATCCACAACCTGCGTTTCCTGACCCGGTTGATGGAGCAGGCACGAAAGTCTATAGAGGAAGATACGTTCCTTTCTTTTCGAGATCGTTTCTTGGAGAAATTTGGGGTGCATGGACCCTCGCAAAAAGGGAAAAAAGAACAGATAACCGAAGAATACCGGTGAGAGATTTCAAATCGCACGTGTAAGGGATCGCAAGTTTCAAGCGATTCTGAAACAATTAGGGGGGAGTTCCCTTGCTCAGGCGAGTTATTGTGGGAATGCTGTTTGTGTGGGTTATGTTTTCGCTTGCTTTTGGGGTGAGTATCCGCTACTGGGATATTCACATGGATCAAGGCATAGGGCCAGCGGCCAAGGGGGTATGGGGGATATACAACAACCCCGCGGTGCTGAGCCTGGAAGAGCAATGGCACTTCGGGGCTTTTGCCAACGTTGCAGAGGATAGTGCGGGAATGGCGCACAGCGTCTTTGGTATCGCCTTGTTACAGCCATTCCAAAACGGGTTTGCCGGTTCGTTGGACTTGTTGTACGGCAAGTTGGATGATCCACTTTCCCATAACCGTTTCGCTTCTTTCGGGTACGCTGTGGCCGGAAAGGTGGAACGTCTGGGATGGGGGGCACGGTTGGTAACGGGTTTCTTCGACAACGACGCGGAGAACTCTTTCTACGCCTCGGCCAATTTCGGGTTGTTGTACCAGCTTTTCTCCAGCTCCTATGTTCTGGTGAATTTCAACGCCCCACAGATCATCACGTCCAACAAGGACCTGTACGACATCAACCAACCGGAAACGTTTTCCGGGGGAATGGGGATTCTCTCCACAAGCGGTTCGTCTCGCGCCTACCTGGGTGCGGTGACCTATTCCGACGACCAGAATCCCTACTTCGCGCTCATGATGGGGGGCGGCGTGAAGATGGCGTTTCTCAACTGGGATCTGGCCATGGTCGCCAGCAACCTATCGCTGGGGCAGCAGTTGGAAGATGCAATGGTTTCCTTCAAGGTCACGGGACTGTTTGATTTCGAGAATTTTTCCGTGGGCGTCGGGGGCGATTTTCCGTTGAGTGGGGATAGCTTTGGGAAAAACCAGTACCATGCGTTTGTGCAAGCAAAATGGTAAAGGAGTTGGTTGGATGAAAAAGCTGTTCTGGTTGATGCTCGCGCTCACTATGGTTGCCCTTTTCGCTTCTTCCTGTGCCTTCTTCGAGTGGGGATGGGTTACTCCCGTTGATCCCGGGGATCCAGGGGACAACGATCCCGACGATCCCACGGGAGATGCAACACCAACTTCCTGGTACGTGTTGCACAACTTTTCGGGGAGCTGGACCTACCAATTTTTCCAAGGGGCCACCCTCGTCCAGACGTACAACGTGGACCACCAGGTCACAACCGGTGGAACGTTGGACCTGGTCTTCCATGAGGTGGGTTCCGAAGAAAACTTCTTCCGCGGAGAAGGAACGATCGACATGAATACCGGGACCTTTTCTGCTTCCTGCGTGTGGGGCCAGGTCGGGGCAAATGAGGGCGACTTGAACCTGGAAGGAACCTTCGCAACCCAAACCAGTCACGTCGAGCCCTATTCTGCCGAGTTGATCGAACGTTTTTCCGTTACCCCGGTTGTCTATAACTATACCGTGGGTGCCAACAAGAACCCGTAGCCCGTTCGTACCCCATTGACACATCCGCTGACGGCCGTTCTTCTCCTTGCGGGGGGAAAAGGAAGCCGTTTCCACGGTGGTATTCCCAAGCAGTTTTTTCGCATGGGAGGATGTTTCTTGTTGGAATACTCCATGCAGATTTGCCAGGAGTTGGAAGGCGTGGATTTTTTTGGCGTGGTGTGCCAACGGGATTTCTTTGGGAAAACCTGGCAGCTTTCCCGTCGTTTTTCCCGGTTCCGTTTTCTTACCGCTGCAGGTTCCACTCGCCAAGAATCGGTGCTTCACGGCTTGGAAGCCATGGTTCCCTTTCTTCCCCAAAAGATCCTTGTACACGATGGGGTTCGGCCCTTTTCCCAGCAAACCTTTGTGAACGTAGTGGAAGGTTTGCGCCACCATCGATGTGCCATCCCGGTGCTACCCGTTTCGGAAACCCTGTACCGCGTGCAACAGGACAGGGTTTCGGAAATCCCCGAGCGTGGAGAGTATTTCCACGTGCAAACACCCCAAGGATTTGATTTCCAACCGTTGTTACAAGCGCATTTGTCCGCCAAGGAAAAGGGCCAAACCCATTTTCCCGATGATGGTTCCGTTTTTTTCCACGCGGGTTATTCGCTTTTCACGGTTCCGGGAGATCGAAACAACGTGAAAATCACCTATCCCCAGGATGTCGAGAAACCAGGCACTTTTCCACACGGAGGTTGAAAGAATGGTCAAAAATTTCGTTTTGGACACCAACGTTCTCTTGCACGATCCCGATTCTCTGGGTGCATTCGAAGATAACCACGTACACATTCCCATGCCGGTGTTGGAAGAACTCGACAAATTCAAGCGCAACCCGGGGCAAATCGGCGCAAATTGCCGCGAAGTGGTGCGCCGCTTGGATGAACTGCGTACCCGGGGAGATATCCTAAAAGGAATCCAAACCCAAAATGGGGGGACGGTGCAAATCGCGTTATTCTCACGCGAAGATTTCAATCGTCTTCGCCTTCCAGCGTACTTCAACAAGGTATTGGCCGACAACTGGATCTTGATGTACGCCTTGAAAATCCAGGAAAACCATGGGAATATCCCCACGATCCTGGTAACAAAGGATATCAACCTACGCATCAAGTCGCAGACCGTAGGGGTGGATTCCCAGGACTACCTACGGGACAAGTCCAAGCTGACACGCTTAACCGGTTTTGGCGACCTTTCTCTTTCTTCGGCCTCCCGAAAAGCTTTCGCGCAGAAGGGGGAATTGCACTTCTCCCAACTGAAACCCCAGGAGACACCGGAAGAAAACTATCACCCCAACCAGTACTTGGACCTGGGCGAAGGAACCTTGGGGCGGGTGGATTCCAGCGGCGAAAAGGTCATTCCACTCACCTACTCCGCGCAGCAAGAAGTGTGGGGAATACGTGCCCGCAACCGGGAGCAAGTGTATGCACTGGACGCTCTCCTGGACGATTCGATCTCCCTTGTAACCCTTACGGGGATGGCGGGAACGGGAAAAACGTTGTTGGCGCTTGCTGCTGGCCTTCAAAACGTGTTGGACGAAAAGGAATACGAACGCCTCACAGCTACCAAACCGGTAATCCCCATGGGAAAAGACATCGGTTTCCTTCCAGGATCTGCGGAAGAGAAGGTGCGTCCGTGGGTACAGCCCATCTTTGACAACCTGGAGTTCTTGTTTGGGAACCGTGGAAAGAAAGCCGAAGAATTCCTGAAAAGCCGGAACCTCATCGAAATCGAGATTTTAAGCTACATCCGTGGACGTTCCATCCCCGGGCAGTTCATCCTGATCGACGAGGCACAAAACCTCACTCCCCACGAAGTGAAAACGATCATCACACGCGTGGGGGAAAAAACCAAGATCATCTTCACCGGGGATCCGGACCAGATTGACAATCCCTACTTGGACAAAACGAGTAATGGCCTGGTGTACCTGGCCTCCCGTTTCATGGGGGATCCCCTCGCGGCACATGTTTCGTTGCTGAAGGGAGAACGTTCAGCACTGGCTTCGCGTGCAGCTCAAATTCTTTCTTAGGCAATTATGATGTGGTATAATTTGGACATTCCAGTCATTGCAGGAGGTTGGAGGCATGGGCGGAGAGTACGATCAATACCTAAACACATTTATCGATGAAACCAACGAGTACATGACCCTGTTGAACGATCGCATGCTGGTTCTCGAGCGGGAACCGGAAAATAGCCAGGCGATCCACGAGATATTCCGGGCAATCCACACGATGAAGGGGATGTCTGGAACGATGGGTTTTGAGAACATGGCCCGCTTGTGCCACCGCATGGAAAACGTGTTGGACAAGGCCCGAAATGCTGAACTGGAAGTGTCGGAGCAAGTGATGGATGTGCTGTTCGAAGGAGTGGATTTGCTGGAAAAGATGGCAGAGTCCATTACAACCGGTGGAGGGGACGAAGCCATTTCCATCGAAGAAATCATGGGGAAATACGAAACCATTGGCCAAGGACAAGGCGCGTCGCCGTCTCCCGGTGCTGCTCCCTCGAAACCGGAACCTTCCCCCGTTCCCCAGGCAGGAACCGAGCCATCCCAAAAAGACTTGGAAGAATCGTTCGAGGCCCCCGTGGAAATCCCCGACGAGGTGCGGCATGCCTTGGAAAAAGGCAAGAACATGGGCTTCGTTCCGTATTACTTGAACATTTCGCTGGACGAGGGAACCAAGCTGAAAAGCGCCAGGATGTACATGGTGTTCCATCGCCTGGAGGAAATGAACTCCGAGGTTCTTTTCAGCATTCCATCCGTGGACGAGATCGAGGAGGAAAACTTCGAGTACAGCGTGGAAGTCATTTTTCTTTCCCGCCAGGACCGCGAAAAAATCGTGCACGAACTCTCTTCCATTTCCGAGATCGCCAGCCTGAAAATTTTCCCCATAGCCACAACTTCTGTTCCCCCCGCACCGGAAAAGCCACCCATGGTTGTTCCCGAAGAATCACCGGCCAATAAGGAACGTCCACCCGAACCTCCGGCACCACCGGCACCACCTCCACCTCCTGAGACGGAAGACACAAGGAAAGAATCGGGTTTCTCCTTTTCTCGTACGATTCGGGTGGACACCGAGAAACTCGACACGCTGATGAACCTGATGGCAGAACTGGTTATCTCCCGGAGTCGTATCAACGAAACACTCAAGAATTACAATATCAAGCAAATCGACGAAAGCCTTGCGCAGCTCAGTCGCATCACGTTGGATTTGCAAAACATCGTGATGAAGATCCGCATGGTTCCGATCGCTTACGTGTTCAATCGTTTCCCCCGCATGGTCCGAGATCTTGCGAAGAATTCCGAGAAAGAAATCAACCTCGTGATCACGGGGCAGGAAACCGAGTTGGACCGAACCGTCGTCGACGAGATCGGTGACCCCTTGGTACACCTTCTCCGAAACACCGTGGATCATGGAATAGAGCACCGGAGCGAACGGTTGAAACTGGGGAAACCCCCCCAAGGTACTGCCCGGTTGAACGCCAAGCACGAGGGAAACAACGTCGTCATCGAAGTCATCGATGACGGACGTGGGTTGGACCGGGAAAAAATCCTGAAAAAGGCCGTTTCGCGTGGGCTCATCGATGAATTCTCCGGTGCCTCGTTGTCCGACGAGGAGGTCTTCAACTTCATCTTCATGCCCGGATTTTCCACAAAGGAGCAAGTCAGCGAACTTTCCGGAAGGGGCGTTGGGATGGACGTGGTGAAAACCTCCATCGAAAACCTGAATGGGTCAGTTTCCGTGGAAAGCCAGCTGGAAAAGGGAACGCGGGTCACAATCCGCCTTCCGTTGACCCTGGCCATCATTCAGGCCTTGCTGGTGAAGGTGTCGGGGTACGTGTACGCGATCCCCATCGCTTCCATCGACAGCACGTTGAACCTCCCTCGAAACGAGATCCAAACGGTGCAATCCAGGGAAGTGGTCGTCATTCGCGGGGAAATCATTCCCATCGTCTGGCTCAACGAAGTGTTCCGTCATACCACTGGCGAAGAATCCCCCAACATCCACGTTGTCATCGTCAAAGTCGGGGCGAAAAAGTATGGCTTTGTCGTGGACGGTTTGCTGGGGCAGGATGATATCGTCATCAAATCGCTGGGGAAGCTGCTGAAAGACGTACATGAATTCAGCGGTGCGGCTATTCTTGGAGATGGCAGTATCGCCCTGATTCTCGACGTAAACCACATCGTTCAGCAGGGATAAATTTCAAGAAACCGAAGAAGGGGTTGGAAAAATGGGAAAGAAGGTTTTGATCGTGGATGACGCCGCTTTCATGCGGATGATCCTGAAGGATATCGTCACGAAAAATGGTTTTGAAGTCGCCGGCGAAGCGGGCAACGGGGTAGAGGCCGTGGAAAAGTACAAGGAGCTACAGCCCGACGTGGTGACTATGGACATCACCATGCCCGAGATGAACGGAATCGACGCCATCAAGAAGATCCGGGAAGGCAGCCCCGAGGCGAAGATCATCGTTTGTAGCGCGATGGGTCAGCAAGCCATGGTCATCGACGCCATTCAAGCCGGCGCGAAGGATTTCATCGTGAAGCCTTTCCAACACACCCGGGTGGTGGAAGCCTTAAATAAAGTCCTGGGAAACTAAATGTCCACCAGTACGATCCATGCCGGTTCGGAGGCAGGAGGAAGTGTTTTTTCCGCTTTCCTGCCTTTTCTTTTCGCCACCATCGCCATCTTCGTCGTTTTATTCCTCGTGTACTGGTTCTTGAAAAGCCCCGGGCGCTCCCGGGGAAAAGGCCAATTTTTCGAGGTAGTGGCTTCCCAACCCCTGGATCGTTACTCCAATATCCACCTGGTGCGCTACCTGGGCAAGTTCCTCGTAACCCTAACCACTTCTGGAAGCGTGTCGGTAGTGGAAATCATCGACGACGAAACCACGGTGGAACAGTTGCAGATCCGGTTTTCTTCCCGCAAAACCTCTCCGTTCATGGCGGCGTTTAACAAGAAAGTTTTTGAAGACCAGATCAAGCGCATGGACCGCTTGTCCTAAGCGGTGAAGCGGATGCATTTTCCCGAATCGAAACGAATCCTCCTATTGCTCCTGCTCTTTGTGGTTTGTGGTGGCCTATTCGCACAAGATCCCGTGTTGCCGGCACCCCGCCTGGAAATCGGGTTCGGTTTGGCGGAAAACCCCAATGACCTTGTGGTAACACTGGAAATCCTTCTGCTGCTCACCATCCTTACGCTCGCTCCCGCACTGCTGATGATGCTCACTTCCTTCACCCGCGTGGTGACGGTGTTGGGGATACTCCGTACTGCTCTGGGCACAAGGCAGTCTCCCCCAAACCAGGTAGTGGTGGGTGTCTCCCTTTTCCTCACCTTCTTCATCATGGCCCCCACGTTTACCGCCGCCTGGAACGATGCGCTGGTTCCCTACATGGATGGCCAGATTGGGTATGAGCAGATGTTCCAGCAAGTGGTGGTTCCCTTTCGCGAATTCATGGTGTACCAGCTGCGCATACACAAAAATGAAGACAACGTGGACATGTTGCTGGAAGCCACGGATTCCGAACCGGTAGAAAACATCGCCGACGCCCCCCTCACCGTTCTCATTCCCGCTTTCACCATCGGTGAACTGGAGGTTGCTTTCAAAATGGCCATCTTGCTGTACATTCCGTTCATCATGATCGACATGGTGGTAGCCAGTATCCTGCTGGCGATGGGAATGATCATGATTCCCCCCGTGCTGATCTCCATGCCTTTCAAGATCTTGATCTTCGTGGTGGTGAACGGATGGGACCTGCTGATCGGTGGGCTCGTACGCAGCTTCTGAGGAGGGAAAATGGGACGTTCCTGGGATTTTTACGATGACATTGCCCACCTGTACGATGGCCAGTACGAAGAACCGTACTGGAAACTGTACCACGAAATCACCGCACGCTTGATCGAGCGGGCTATCCAGCGTTTTTTCCCCGGGAAAGAAACGCTTCTTGTGGCGGATATCGGAACCGGAACGGGTACCTGGATGGAGTTTTTCCTGCTGGAGGATCACCGGGTGTGGGCTCTGGACCCCTCGGAGAAAATGCTGCAGCGTGCCCGGTTGAAGGCCGAACTACTCGAAGTTGGCCCCGACAAGGTGTTCTTCCACCATGGAATCGCGGAAGCCATGCCCTACCCCGACAACTTCTTCGACGTGGTGAACGCCCAAGGGGATGTGTTGAGCTACGCGGTGGAACCCGATACCGTGTTCCAACAAGTGAAACGCGTGCTCAAGCCCGGTGGCCTGTTGATCGGTTCCGTGGATAACTTGTTTGCCTTCCTCAACGATTTCGCCTCCACGGGAAACCTCCGCGAATTTGACCGCACGCTCAACTCCCACCATTGCACCATCGGCGATCACAAGCACAGCTCCACGCGCTTCACCTCCCATTTGTACAACCCCGATACGCTGAAACAGGTTGCGCAAAAGCACCAGATGCTCCTGGTGGAAACAGCGGGAAAGGTGGTGTTTGGCCCCTACGAGGAAAAGGCCATTTCCCACCACTTTGACCAGCTGGCCACACTGGAATGCACCTTCGCACTGCATCCCTCGCTGATGTGCCGGGCAGAGCATTTGCATTTCATCATGCAAAAAGAAGGGGGGAAATGATCGGCCCTTCCCTACTTCATCCAACCCTGACCCAAGAGCAACGGGTAACAGCTCCCTATCGTTCGAAGAGTCTACGAAGGCTTCCCATTCGTCAGACCGAGGGTTTGGGACACACGAACGGTTTGCTGTACCGTTTTTGAACGAAATTTCCCCACGGTACGCCGTAGGTTGGCAAACACTTGCCAAACTCCCCCAAAAATGCACGTGGTATAATAGTCCCCCACTTCGCTTTCCGAATTTTCTCAAAAAGGGGTGTACTCATGTTCTGGCACTTTGCCCTCAAGCGCATCTTTTTCGGGATTGTTTCCTATGCTTGCGTTATCCTAATGTACTCGGTTGTCTTGAACACTACCCTGGAGGTCACTGCCCGTGCACAGATCACGGAAATGGTCATGGGATACCTTATGTCCGACGAGGTAGTTTCCGTCCCGTACACCGAGGAGGAGCGCCTCACACTCAAGCATGACATGACCCTACAACTGGAGCATTCCTTTGGATTGCACCGACCACTCGTGCTACGTGTCCTGGACCGCTGGCAACAGGCAATGCGCTTGGAGTTTGGCAAGTCCCGTTTCCAAACCGTCGACCGCAAGCACGACGTGGGTTCGGTGGTGCTGGAAGCCGCGCAGGGAACCTTGGTGTTGTTCTTGAGTTCCTCGATCATCTGCGCTTTTCTTGGTTTGTGGGTTGGCCAATTCAAGGCCAAGAAGCACGGTTCCGCCCTCGACAAAAGTACCTCGCTGCTCACGATGATGTTCTTCGGCACCCCCTCCTGGTGGATTGGTTCGCTCATGATTCTGGTTTTCGTGTATAATCTTCGTTGGTTCCCCGCAGGTTCTTTTCATTCCACACCCATCCCAGATGGTTTTTTCGCGTACGTGTTCGACAGCATCTACCACATGGTTCTTCCCGTTGCAACGATGGTGCTGGTGGGATTTTGGGGAACGGCATACCTCGTGCGCAATATCTTGATGGTCAACTTGCAGGAAGATTACGTGATGTCGGCCCGATCGAGGGGAATCCCGGAAAAAAGAGTGGTGCGATCCCACGCGATGCGTACAGCGGCTCCTTCCGTTGTCACCATGGCGCTGCTCTCCATTGTTTCCGCGCTCAACGGTAACATCGCCGTGGAACTGGTGTTCTCCTGGCCCGGGCTGGGAACGCTTTTATGGCGGGCACTTCGCCACAACGACATCCCCACAATGATGGGTATCTTGTGTATGCTCACGATGATCTTCGTCGCCAGCTTGGTTTTCCTCGACTTGCTGTACGGTTTCTTGGATCCGCGGATCAACCAGTACGGGAAAAAAGCGTAGGAGGAAAGGAAGCGATTGGTACGAAACGAAACAAACTCTTGGTACTTGGAAGAAAAAGGACTTGGCTGTGTGCCATACTCTTCCTCCCTTTGCTTTTGCTGGCACAACCTCTCCAGTTTTACGGCGATAAGGCCTTTCCCCCCTACGAGTTTTCGGAAGGGGGAAGAAACCAGGGATTCAACGTGGAATTGCTCGAGGCGGTCGCCCGGGTCATGGGATTACCGGTGGAGGTCTCCACCGACCAGTGGCCACGTGTTCGGAGCTTGCTGGAATCCGGGGAAATCGACGGAATCACCGGAATGTTCTTCTCGGAGGAACGGGACAAGGTCGTCGAATTTTCCGTTCCGCATTCCATGGTAAGTGAATCCATCTTCGTGCGCAAGGATTCGCCCATACAAGGCTGGGACGACCTGGAAGGAAGGGTCGTGGGGGTGCAAAACGGCGACATCATGAACGATTACATCCTGCAAAACCCCGTGACTACCTCGGTAATGCTTTTCGCCGCGCCAGAGGACATGCTCCGCGCACTGGCACTCGGGGAATGCGAAGCCGCACTTCTGGCTACCATGCAGGGAAGGTACCTCGTGCAAAAACTGGGGCTAACCAACATTCAAACCGCCGGAGACCCTTTGCTTTCGCTCCCCTACTGTTTCGCCGTGAAAGAAGGCAACTCCATGCTGGCATCCAAACTCGACGAAGGGCTCAACATCATCAAGGTCACGGGGGAATACCAGCAGATTTACCAGAAGTGGTTTGGTGTGCTCGAAGAACCAAGCGGCTGGCATGTTTTCCAAACCATCTTTCCCTGGGTTGCGTTGGTGCTGGGAAGTGTTTTCGTGCTCGTGTTTGCCTGGCTTTTCACGTTGCGCCACCAGGTGCAAACCCAAACCCACGAACTGCGTCAGGTGCAAATCCAGCTCCAGGAAAAAAACCAACTGCTCCTCGCCACCAACCGGAAGTTACAGCTCGAAACCGAGAAAGCCCGGGAGGCCAACCTTGCCAAGAGAGACTTCCTGGCCAACATGTCCCACGAAATCCGTACCCCCATGAACGGACTACTTGGAATGGCAGGGTTGCTGTCGCATACCCCCTTGAACAGCGAACAGGCAACGTTGGTCGAAATGATTCAACAATCCGCCAAACGCCTAACCGTGCTGCTCAACGATATCTTGGACCTTTCACGCATCGAAGCCGGACGCCTGCAGATCGACAACATCCCGTTTCAACTACAAAAGGAGCTTTTGGAGTGGGAAAAACCGTTCCAAATCGAGGCCAAAAGCAAGGGATTGCATTTCCAAACCTCCATCGATCCCTCTCTTCCGGAAATGGTGTGGGGTGATCCCTTCCGCTTACACCAAGTGTTGAACAACCTGCTTTCCAACGCCCTCAAGTTCACGTTCGAGGGGAGCATCCAGCTGGACGTCTCCTTGCAAAAGCCTTCCCCCACTTCCCGGAAATGCAGCATTCGTTTTTGCGTTTCCGACACCGGCGTGGGGATCCCCGAAGAAAAAAGGAAAAGCATCTTCGAGGCATTCACCCAGGCGGATACTTCCAGCACGCGCATGTTCGGCGGATCGGGGCTGGGTCTGAGCATCGTCAAGCGCCTTTGCGACCGCATGGAAGGTACGGTAGAGCTGCACAGTGAATACGGCAAGGGAAGCCAGTTCTGCGTCATCCTTCCCTTCGAAAAAGCCCTGCCTTTCGCGGAATTCAAGGTGTTCTTGTACCTCTCTGACCCCGTTCTGTTCCGGGTGCTGCGGCACCACCTGGAAAACTGGGGGTTACCCGTGGAAAAAAGGGACGCCGAAAAACTGGTACAAGAGCTCCGCTCGCCGAATTGGAAGCACAGTTGGATCATCGCCGAAAACCCCGAAAAACAGTCGAAAAAGCTTGCCATCGGAAAGTACCTTGCCAAGGAAAACACGTTTTTCAGTCCCATTTCCTCCGATCCTCCGCAACAGCTCCGCGAATTCTGGATTCCCAAGCCCTTGACCTCGGAGAGCCAACTGCAAAAGGTGTGGAAAAAGATCCGGGACAGCATGGCTTCTTCCTGATATCTCCCGCAAGCGTGTCCCGTGCTATACTCGGGTATGGAGAAAAGGAAGAGAGTTCGCGAACTTGGTTTGACCATCGGTGTGTTCCCCCCGGGGAAGTGCAACTCCATTACGGACGTGGCGGGGGTTCGTGTGGGGCACAAGACCCTGGTATGGGGGGATCCTGCCCATCCCAGTCGGCGGGGTATCGCGCGAACCGGTGTCACCGTGATCCTTCCCAACGAGGAAATCTACAACCAGCGGTTGTTCGCGGGAAGCAGCATCATCAACGGTGCAGGAGAAATGACAGGACTCATCCAGATCGAGGAATGGGGGCTTCTGGAAACACCCATAGCGCTCACCAGCTCCATGAACGTGGGCATCGTATCGGATGGTATCGCGGAGTACATGGTGCAAGAATACCGCGCGGTGCGGGAAAAGGGCCACGTCATCCTCCCCGTGGTGGGGGAATGCAACGACGGCACGATGAACGACCCCACCCGCCGCTTCGTGAAGCAACACCACGTGCTCGAAGCCCTGCGGGATGCTCGGGAAGGTCCGGTGGAAGAAGGCGCTGTGGGGGGAGGAACGGGAATGGTGTGCTGCCAGTTCAAGGGTGGCATCGGAACCTCCTCGCGCGTGGTAGACCGTGGCTACACCGTGGGAGTGCTCGTGATGTCCAACTTCGGCGAACGCAAGGACCTGCTGATCAAGGGCATCCCGGTGGGCAAGTTCCTGGCACAGTCCGAACCGGAAACGGGGCGCAGCGAAGGTTCCATCATCATCGTGATCGCCACCGACGCCCCGCTGTTGCCCCACCAACTCGACCGCCTGGCAAAGCGCTCGTTGATTGGTTTGGGAAGGGTGGGTTCCTACGCGGAAAACGGTAGCGGCGAGATCACCATCGCCTTTTCCACTGCCAACCGATTCCCCCAGGTGGACCCGTTGAAAATCTCGCGCAAGAAAGAAGCGCAGTTCCGCTCCATTCAAATGCTCAAAAACGAAGCACTCAACCCGCTTTTCGAAGCTACGGTTGAGTGCGTGGAAGAAGCAATATTAAACTCGTTGTTTCGCTCGCGTACGTTGGAAGGGAGAAAGGGAATGATTCCCGGGCTCCCTTTGGAACAGGTGGTTGATATCCTTCGCAGGTACAACCCCTTGAGTGGAAAGCTGGAAAATTACCAGTCCTCGTCCTTCTCCTCGTCCACGTGAACGTGTACCTTCCACCCTTTGCCATGCGAATTGGAACCGCGATCGTGGCGGGAAAAGATGCCGAGCAGGATGCTCACACCGATCAAGATCAAGATCCCGGGCCAGAAAATGCTGAAGTGGAACAGCAACGCCAACCCCACCATCCAGAGGATGGTTTGCAGGGCTTCCACCAACCCTTTCATCACAAGAACTTGGGGAAAGGCAGCGATCCCAATTAACGCTAAGATCCAGGGCCAAAAGCCAATGGCCTCAACCCAAAAGATGATGGCAAGCCCGATCAAGAAAATGGCTCCCGTGAGGTACCCGGTGTTTTTTGCAGTCATTTCATTCCCCCCTATTCGTTTTCTGCATTGTTTTTTTCACCCGAGATTATAACACAAGGAGATGATCCCCCATGGTCCCATTGAAAAAACTTCGTGGCAGCAACTGCATCCTCACTCCACCCCATCCCGAAGATGCTCCTACGTGGGCACAGTGGCTCAACGACATGGAAGTCGCCGTTCCCTTGGGGGACGAAGCCTACCAGAGCATCACCCCCGCCAACCAGCTGGAGTTCATCGAGGAAATCTCTGCCAAAGACCTGCCCTGGTTTTCGATCCGCTCCGCCGATGGCAAGGAACTGCTGGGACGATGCGGGTTGTTTGCCATCGACCACGTGGACCGCAGCGCCATGTGCGGCATCTTCGTCGGCAACAAGGACGCTTGGGGAAAAGGGATTGGATTCGAGGCGATGCAACTGCTGCTGGATTACGCTTTTCACCTGCTGAACCTGCACAGCGTGATGCTGGGAGTGTTCGAGTTCAACCAGCGCGCGTTGCAACTCTACCGCAAGTTGGGGTTCCAGGAAATCGGCCGCCGTCGCCAGGCTCGCATCATCGGGCAGAAAGCTTACGACGTGGTTTTGATGGACATGTTGGACGAAGAGTTTGGCCCCTCACGCATCCTTTCCGGGGCAACGGGGGCCCTTCCAACGAAACAGGGGAAAGACGTGCGATCCCTCCCCCTGTTTTCCAATGGAACCGAGTAGCCCTGTTGCGCGAAAAACCCTACTGTGAAACCTCCTGGGAAAAAAGCTCCTTGCCCTGAACGTCGAAAAAAACCAGCTGGGCCTGCTGCGGGGAAAAGCGGATTTCCAGCCAACCATGTGTTTGGTTCGCGTACCACTGCGACGCCGATGAAATCACCTGCGGGTCCTTCTCCAGCACCCCGCCAAACGTGCCTACCAGGGCGTACGTGATACCCTGTTTTTCCAGCAATTCCATCTGGTGGTTGTGTCCGGATACCACGATGTCCACACCCCCCTGCTCGAACACCGGAACCAGTTTCTCGATGTTTTCCCGGTGATCGTACCAATGGATGTTCCCGATAGCAATCCCCGAAGCGTAGTAGAAGCAATGGGACACCACCACGGTCCAGTCCTCTTCCGGGATAGAACCAAGTTGGGCTTGCAACCAGTCCATCTGTGCCCGGGAGAAATCCTCCATGCCCCACAGGTTGCTCAGCAACAGGAAGTGCACGGGCCCCACGTCCACGCGGCGGTACATGTCCTTGCGCGAGGGGTTGGTCAACGGGGAGAAGTAGTCCAGGTAGTTCAAATATCCCCCGAATGCCACGTCGTGGTTGCCCGGAGCGCTCATCAAGGGAACCTGCACGAAGCTTCCAGAGCGTTGTAGCGGTGCAAGCACGTCCAATGCTTGCTGCCACTCATCATCCGAAAAGCCCATTTCCACCAGGTCTCCGAGGGAACACACCAGGTCCAACCGGTTTTCCGATCCCGGGTCGGCAGCCCTCGTAAGCCAGTTGTTCCAAATTCCGCTCGTATCCTCGGGGGAATTGCTCCCTGCCCCGAAATGCGCATCCGAGGAAAAGGCCACGTTCAGGGTTTGGGTGGAACCCCGTGATATGTCGGGGGGCGTTCGAAAGAGAACGGGGCTTTCGTTCCCCAGGCGGTAGGAATACGTTGTGAACGGTTCCAGTTCCGGGAAGGCGAAGCGATGTACCCGGGTCTTTGCGGCATCGCCCAACGTTTGTGCGCCCGATGATCCCTCCAAAGAGACCGAAAGCTGGCTCTTTTCCTTGCTCCAAAGCGACAACACCAGTTGGGTTTCTCCAGGTTGGCCAGCAGGAGTCGCCGCCAGCAGTAGTGGCCCCTTGTCGCCTTCCCGGATCAGGGGCTGTACCGCAAGGAAACCCAGCACCCCCAAGCTGACCACGAGTGTCAACACGGAAAGCCCCCGCTCCAACCAGCGCACCAAGCCGAAAATCCCTTTCCATCGGCGCAACAGCAACCAACGAATTCCCAAAATCACCGGTGCCCAAAACCCCAGCGAAAGAACCAGCACCGTCACCATGCGGAAGTAGGCATCCCATTTCACCATTCCCCAGGTACCGGGAATGGAAAAAACCCAAATGGCAAAAGCCAGCGAAACCAACGGGTTCACAACCATCAGGATGATCCAAAACAGTGCACGCTTTTTCTTCACGACAACCCCTCCCCAAAATCGACAACCGGAAACTGATTATAGCACGGAACGTTCTGTTGAGGGGGCCAGAGAAACAAAAAGCCTCCCAAGGTTCTGGGAGGCCAAAGGGGTGATTTTGCGTGAAACAACTGGTTAGTTGCCGCTTAAGATCTGCTGGTATTGCTGCAGGGAAATGTACTGGGGAGTGTAGTTCAAACCGTACTTGGTTGCCTGGCGGTAGAAGGATCGCATGTGGTTCTCGGAACCACGTACCAGGTTGCCGTACACCGTCTGGATGTCGGGGTTACTCGTGGCTGCAAGGGCTTCGTCGAGGTCCTTGATATCCAGGTCTTCGATGGTCATTCCCACCCAAACCGCGTCGGTGATGGATTGCAGCCCGCGTTGCACCAGGGTATCGTACAACTCGGCCAATTCGGGATTGGAAAAAACGCCCGGGGTTTCGTCGGTCACGGAGTCTTGCAGTCCGTACACGTCGATGAGTTCGATTTTCACCGAATCCATGTGGCGTTGCTCGCTCTGCGCGATGCTGTAGAAAGTGCGCAGTCCCCAGCGTTCGTACATTGCAAGGTACACGTCACGTGCCAACTTCTCTTCCTCGCGCATCCACAGGATCGATTCGCTTTCCTCCGGGGTGAGGGTGGCCGCGAAAAGGCCTCCAAACATCATGGCTACCAGTATCAAAACGATCAAGCTTTTTTTCATTTGTCTCTCTCCTTTCGGGATGTGGTTTTCATCCCGATCATACAACCGGTTCCTTAATGCCAGCTTGGAGTTCGGAGAGAGTTTAGTCCAGTTCGATGCGATCCAGGAAGAAGTTCCCCAGGAAAACGAAGATCGCGGCTGCGACGAAAACGGGAAGGAAACCCAGCACGGTGATGAGCGGACCAAGGAGCAGCGGGAACAACGCGGTGACCAGGTTGAGCGCGCCGGAAATGCCGGTGAACAGCGCACGGTTGTCGGATTCGGTGATTTCGATCAGTAGCCATTCGAAGCTCATCTTTCGCGCGCTCAGCGTTAACCCGGAAAAAAGGAAGAGCAGGGAAAAAAGCAGCGGGGTGGTATGGGAAAGCAAGAGTGCCAGCAGGGGGAGCACACCGCCGATGCGTACGCACAACTTCAACAGGTTCTTAAGCCCCCGCCTCTGCAAGAAAAAGTTCCAGAAAAACCCCGCACCCAGCATCCCGACCATCTGGAAGAGAAGGAAATTTCCCACGTCTTCTCCACGTAATCCAAAGCTTGTGCGGGCAAGCAAAACGTAGAACGGGATCAGGATCAGCCCGAACCCCGTGCTGTTGGTGAACAGAATGTAGTTGCGAAGGTTGGAACACCGCTTGAGGGTTGACGGGATTTGCTTCAAGATGGAAAGGAAGCGTTGGTGTGCAATGTTTTCCACGCGTTTCTCGGATACTGCAAGGAAACCTACAGATGCAATGGCCAGAGAAGTTGCCGCGATGAAAAACATCCAGGAATAGTTGGAAGGGTACTCCACGTTGCCCACGATGGTTCGGGCAATCACTCCCCCCAGCAACGAAAGGACACTACCCGCGATCTGGCGGAACACCATGAAACGCTTGCGGTCTTCCCGGAACACGGCCTTACCCAGCAGGTCCGTGTAGCTAATACCCGCGAAAGCCCCACTGAAGGAGAAAACCGACAAGATCGCGAAAACCAGGACCAGCAAGGAAGCTCCGGAAATCGAACTTCCCAGGATGAGCCCAATGGAAAACAACGCGGTCACGCGCATCCAAATCCCCAGGAGCAAGAAGGGACGTTTGCGCGGGCGCGCGTGCAATACCCCCCCAAAGAACAACTGGGCCACCAACGGGATGCCGGTGGAAATTGCCGTCACCACCCCAATGGCAAAGTTCCCTCCCCCGGCCTTGAGAATCATCGCAGGAAGAACCGTGTTGACTTCCACGAAGGCCATGGTAAAAGCAAGGAACACACCGTGCCACACGAAACCGAAAAAATTCTTCTTTCTCTCCTCCACGGGTTCCCCCTTCCGGTCAGAGTGGGGCAGGTTTTCCAAACAAGTACCCCTGCACCATGTCTCCCCCGAGATCTTCGATGACCTTCATCTGGCTGTGCGTTTCCACTCCCTCGCACACGGTTCCAAACCCGAGAGAACGTGCCATGGAAAACGTGGACTCCACGATCGCACGGCTCTTGTGGTCCACGTCCAAGACGCGGATAAATTCCCGGTCGATCTTGACGTAATCCACGGGAATACGCGTGAGGTATGACAGAGAAGAATACCCCGTACCGAAATCATCGATGGAGAAGCGGATCCCCAGGCCCTTCAACAACTTGATCTTTTCGATGGATTGCTCGGGTTGTTCCAAGAAAGTGCCCTCGGTGATCTCGAAAACCACCCGCGTGGGATCGATGTTGTTGCGGGAGATAAGGCTTTCAATTTCCCGAACGAATTTCTTTTCCAAGAACTCTGGCGCGGTGATGTTCATGCTCA
>ERZ795053.3087-NODE-3087-length-19344-cov-5.206646_pt1 | contig 19344 bp, 22 predicted proteins | sample MGYA00375137_ERZ795053 | MGnify/ENA primary metagenome ERZ795053 (study PRJEB30182, sample SAMN05720284) | activated sludge metagenome | isolation source: Anaerobic digester | place: Hong Kong | collected 2014-12-17 ...
CTTCTCATCCGCCTGGCGGCCGATAACCGTCCTGCAGGAGAGTGTTTCATGTCCCTTCCCGATGAAGAGGGGCTGAGCGAGACTGATGTGAAACTGCTCCCCCGGTTTTGGGGAGAAGGATACGGCACAGAGATCAAAAAAAGCCTCACAGCCTATATTTTTTCTCACACAGAAGCCAGGGGAGTGAAAGCGACTCCCAATATCAGCAACACAGCATCCATCCGCATGCAGGAGAAATGTGGAGGGGTCTGCCTGGGACAGGGCCTCTACACGCCCGGCGACAAACAGAAAGAAGAGCAGGGGGCCTGCGATGTCCCTTATCTCCTCTATGTGATCTACAGGAGCGATGAAAAACCGGGGAAAGCGGTGATCTTCGATCTGGACGGGACTCTTCTGGATACTTTGGGAGATATTACGGATGCTGTGAACAGCGCTGCGGGGCCATCCCAGAAAGACCCCTTCACCACGAAAGAGGTGCGCCTCATGGTGGGCCGGGGGCTGGAAGTGCTCCTGGAGAAAGCAGCGGGCAAACCTCTTCAGCCCGAAGAGAGAGCAGCGCTCATCACTCTTTTCAACAAGGCCTACAGTGAAAACTGGGACCGGAAGACGCGTCCCTATGACGGAATCCCGGAACTTCTGGAGCGGATCAGAGAGGCCGGGTTCATCATGGGGGTCCTCTCCAACAAACCGCATGAGTTTACAGCCAAATGCGTGAAAAGGTTTTTCCCCGGCATCCCGTTCCGGGTAATCAGGGGTGTCCGGGACGAGGGCCTGGTGAAACCCGATCCCCTGCTCACAGGCCATGTCCTTCGTCTTCTCGGCGCTGACCCCGGTCAGACCCTCTTCCTGGGGGATTCAGAGATCGATATCCGCGCAGCCAAAGCCTGCCGCCTCTTTTCAGGAGCAGCCTTATGGGGTTTTCGGACAGAAGCGGAACTTGTTTCAGAGGATCCGGATGCCCTCTTCGCAGCGCCTGAAGATGTGGCGGCCCACCTCCTGGACAAGAACGGCCTTGTCTCCTGATATTGCCCCCGGGGGGAGAATGTGGTAAACTATCCTTTGAGGAGGGATCTATGACAAGTGATTTTTCAAAATTAGAAAAGGGGCAGAGGGTGACGGTGGAGGCGCTTGTCACAGGAGCGAATGAGCGTCTGGACCGTAACGGAAACACTTATATCGATCTGACTCTCACACGGGGCGAGGAGAACCTCTCCGGGAAAATATGGAACAGTGCGCGATGGGCCGCTGTCTTTCCCCGGGTCTATGAACTCCTTCTGGGAAAAAAAGGACTGGTGGTCTCCACTGACGGGACTGTGGATGAGTTCAACGGCAGTCTCCAGCTGCGCATCGACCGTATGGATATTCTGGACGGGGCCGATTACAGAAACTTTCTTCCCCGCTCCCCCCTGAACCGCGAGGAGATGATCAAAGAGTTTGACGAACTTCTGCTCCATATCAACGATGAAGAGACCGGCCGTCTGCTCAGAGCTCTTTTCGATGACGAGGTCAGGGAACTCTTTTTTGATGCCCCTGCCGCCAAGACATATCACCACAACTATCTCTCCGGGCTTCTGGAACACACCCTCTTCATCGCCCGTCTGGGACAGAAGCTTCTGGAGGTCTATCCTTCGGGACTCATCAATGCCGATATTCTCATCGGGGGGATTCTTGTCCACGATATTGGGAAAATATGGGAGTACGATAATCAGATGGGATCCATCGATGTGACTGACCAGGGGAAACTCATGGGACACATCATCATCGGTTCCGAGTATGTGGGGCGGAAAGCCGAAGAGGAGGGGGTCGATCCCTCCGTTGCTCTTCCGCTACAGCACATCATCCTGTCTCATCACGGGATGCGGGAATACGGAGCCGCTGTCCTCCCCATGACCATAGAAGCCTATCTTGTCCATCTTCTGGATAACATCGACGCCAAGATGAAACGCTATTCCGACCTCATCAAGGAGTTTCCCGATGCCAGATGGACAGGCCGGCAGCGCATGTTCAATGATGTGGAGATCTTTCTGGGCCAGTGATCATGGATATCAGAAGGGTCTTGACTGATAACGGCCTCTTCAGGCCAGGGGATTCCGTTCTTGTGGCCCTTTCCGGCGGGAAAGATTCCGTCTTCCTTCTTCATGCCCTTGTCCGGCTCAGAGAGGAGCTCTCTTTGGGGCGGATCGGCGCTGTCCATGTGAACCACCGTCTCAGAGGAGCCGAGAGTGACGGCGATGAGGCCTTCTGCCGTGACCTTTGCAATTCTCTTCATATCCCGCTTTTTGTAGAAAGAGCCAACATCAAATACCTGGCTCTCCTGTGGAAGCTGTCCCTGGAAGAGACAGGGAGGCAGGTGAGATATGCTGTTTTTGACCAGGTCTCCCGGAAACAGGGATTCGATAAGATCGCCACGGCGCATACTCTGGACGACCAGGCCGAGACGATCCTCTTCCGTCTTGTGAAGGGATGCGGGCTGGAGGGGATCATGGGGATCCGCGAAATGAGGGGAAACATCATCCGCCCTCTTCTGTCCGTCGAGACTGAGGAGATCCTTGCGTGGCTTCAAGAGAACGGGATCACCTGCAGAACGGATCAGACAAACTCCATGACGACATTTGACCGGAATCTTATCCGTCACGAGGCTCTCCCCGTGCTGAAAAAGGTCAATCCCCGCTACCGGGAATCTCTGCTGCGGTTCCGGTCCATCGCTGCAGACAGCCAGGCGCTGATCGATGAATATGCTCAAGAGCTTTTACGGGAACGCTTCAAGACAGACCGGGCCGGATATGTCCTTGAGCTGAAGGGGTTGTCTCCTGCAGCCCTCAAGATGCTTGTCAAAAGGATCGCCGGGAAGACATTCGGCCTGACCCTCTCCTGGAAAGACCTCTCCCTGCTTGAAGAGATGGTCCGGCGCGGTGTCTCGGGAAAACGCATGGACCTGTCACGGAAATGGGTGGCTCACCTCAATTATGACCGTCTTTTCTTTAAACCTCCCGAAGGCTTTTTTTCTCTGGACCGCTTTGAGTTGAAGCCGGGGAAGACAGAGATCCCCTCCTATCATCTCACTGTGGAGATGAGTTTCGAAGAGGAGTTTCCCTTTTCCATCGGAGAGAATGAATATCTGATTCCTGCGGACCTGTGTCACACCGGATCCCTCTGTGCCCGGACCCGGCTCCGGGGAGACGTGTTCACCCCCGCGGGGGGAAAACGCAAAAAGATGAAGAAGTACCTCAACGACATGAAGATTCCCCGGGTCTCCCGGGACAACCTCATCATGATCGCAGATCGCCAGCGCATCTGGGCCGTGGTGGATGTGAGCGAGGGAGAAGGGGTCAACGAACCCGGGCATGGCCCCTATGTGAGGATCAGGGCTCTTTTCAACCCTGACGGAGAAAAATCAGAATGAAGCGGATGACAGGGCTTCTCTTTGTGATCACCTTTCTCTGGGGGAGCACATTTATCTTCTCCAAAGTGGTCCTGCCCCATTTCTCTCCGGCCTTTATCCTCTTTGTCCGGTTCTTTGTCTCAGCCCTCCTCCTCTTCCTGCTTTTCGGCAGACAGATCACCTTGGACAGAAAAGTGATCAGGGCCGGCCTGTTCATCGGACTGGCTAACGGGGCGGCGATGTTTCTTCAGCTCATCGGGCTGCAGTACACCACAGCCACCAATTCAGGCTTCATCACCTCGGTCTATATTGTCTTCGTCCCCATCCTGGAATACCTGGGGTGGAAGAAAAAAATCAGCCGGACGATTCCATTGAGCATCCTTCTGAGCCTGGGAGGGATCTATCTCCTCTCCACCGGGGGTGCCCTCCTTCACCTGAACAGGGGAGATATCCTCACCGTCTTCTGCGGGGTCATCTTTGCTCTTCAGATCTACCTGATCAGCTATTACGGCCGCTTTTATGACACCTTCTCCCTTGTCTTCATGCAATTTGCTGTCACCTTCCTCCTGGGCCTGGTCATGATCCTGTTTCAGGGCGGGATCGTCAGGGGGACGGATTTTCTCCGGTGGGATGTCATGGGGGCTCTGGCTTTTCTGACGGTTTTCGGGACATTCATCCCCTTTGCCATGCAGTTTTTCATACAGAAGAGGATCTCTCCCACCGTGGCAGGGATCATCTATCTGTCGGAACCTGTCTTTGCCACACTCCTGGCCTTTCTCATCCTGGGAGAGCGTCTTGTCCTGCTTCAGTGGGGAGGGATCGTTTTGATCCTGGCGGGAATCCTTATCTCGATTCGCCGTTGAGGGCCTTTTTCCTCCGGCGCAGATGTTCAAAAAAACGGCTGAGCAGGGCCGAGGACGTGGCCCGGCCCAGGCCTTCTTCAAATTCGGGGATATGGTTCAGCCATTGAAAATCGTAGGCCCTGACACACGTGACCAGGGCACCGGCCTTGGGATCAGGGGTTCCGAAGTAGACCTTACGGATCCGGGACAGGGAGATGGCGCCTGCACACATGAGACAGGGCTCCAGGGTGACATAGAGGTCGCACTCTTCAAGCCGCCAGCTCCCCAGGGTGTGTGCCGCGTCCCTGATGGCGATGATCTCGGCATGTGTGGTGGGGTCCTGGCTCTCTTCGCGGAGGTTATGCCCCCGGCCGATGATCTCTCCGCAAGAGACGACCACAGCCCCCACAGGGACTTCACCTGCGGCGTAGGCTTTCAGAGCCTCCTTCAGAGCCTGGCGCATAAAGGGATCGTGCTGCATGAGAGGATTATAGAAGAAACAGCGGGAGACGCAAGGAAAAGACAAAAAACTGGCGCTTCCCGGCTTCTGTGATAAGATGGGGTCATGGCTGCTCCTTACCTCACGTTTGCCCGTTATATCCGGGATCGTTACAAGACCAAAGCATTCAGGATCTCCGTGGATGGTTTCCTGGGATGTTCAGGGCAGTGCATCTATTGTGAGAACAGCTATTACAGCCCTCCCGAAGAGAGTCTCGAAGACCAGGTCCTGCGGCTGAAAGCGTTTTATGAAAAGCGCTATAAGGCGCGGGATTTCTATCTCTATTTTCAAAAAGGGACAAACACAGCCGCTCCCGCAGAGGAGCTCAGAAGCCTCTATGACCGCGGGCTCTCCATCCTCCCCTTTATCGGCCTGATCATCGGGACCCGTCCCGATGCCGTGAGCCCGGAGATCATCAGCCTGATCGCGAGTTATGCCTCTTCATATGATGTCTGGGTGGAGTTCGGGCTCCAGTCCACGTTCAACGAGACTCTTCAGAGAGTGAAACGGGGCCATACCTATGACGATTTTATCCGGGCCCTGGCTCTGCTGGAAGGGACAGGGATCAAATGCACGGTGCACATGATCCTGGGGCTTCCCGGGGAGACCCGGGAGATGATGGCCGAAAGTGTCCGCCGTCTCTCCCGTCTTCCCATACAGGGGATCAAGTTTCATCATCTCTATGTCCTCAGGGGGACAGAACTGGCGCGTCTCTATGAATCCGGTTCTTACACACCTCTGACCTATGACGAGTATAAAGAGGATCTCATCGTCTGTCTTGAAAACCTGCGGAGTGATATCGTGGTGCATCGTATTCTCGGTGAAGAGAGGAGCGGACGTCTCCTGGCTCCGCACTGGCCCATGTCCAAAGACGAGATCCTTGCTGATATCAGAAGAACCATGGCCCGGTCAGGACGTTTTCAGGGACGTCTTTCTCCCTGACGCCTTCTCTTTTCCAGAGTCAGCAGAAGCACGGCTGTGCCGCCGCCCAACAGAAAAAAGAGCAGGACGGGAAGGAGCTCTTCATAACGGGGCCCGGAATGGGTTATCACCAGGGTCACTGGCTTTCTCAGGGCCCCTCCGATAAAACCGGTCAGAAACGCGAGGGTGATCCCGTGATGCTTCACCAGGAGGGCTTTGATCCCCTTGGAGACAGTCATGAGCCCCAGGGCGATTCCCGCAAAAAGAGAGACAAGGGCCAAAAAGGCCTCTCCGGGAAAGGGGAGGGGGGCCGAAAAAAGGGAGATGAGATAATCGATGAACCGGTTCCCGTAGATGATGACCGCTTCGTAAAAACCCGTGATCAGCAGGATAAACGATCCGCTGATCCCCGGAAGCATCATGGCGCTCACGGCCAGGATCCCTGCGGGGAAGAAGAGCGCGGCACCGGGAAGGCCGGCTTCCTGCACAGGAAGGCCTGAGATGAGGAAGGCGGCGGTGAAACCTGCAGCCAGGGCCGCAAGCCGGCCTCTCCTGAGGGGGAGAGACTCTTTCAGGGGCTCATGGAGCGAGAAGAGGATGAGCCCGATAAAAAAGGCATAGGTCGCAGCAGGGAAGCGGGAAAGAAGAAAGCTCATGACCTTGATGCCTGTGACCAGGGCGGTGAGGATCCCGGCTCCAAGGAGAAGAAGAAAATTTCTATGGGGCCGAAAGGCTCTCCTGTCTGTAAAAAGGGAGGTCAGGGCGCTGAGCCCGTCGATAAAGGGGGTGTAGATCCCCGCGAGAAGGGCGATGGTCCCGCCGGAGATCCCCGGGATGATATCGGCGATCCCCATGAGAAAACCTTTGATCACGATGGTAAAAGGAACGTCCTGTTTTTCCATGGGATGATTATAAGAGAAAAGCAGGGAAAGTCAATAAAGGGAAGAGGAGGGAAAAGTATTGAAAAACCTCCTCTCTTTGCTAATGTATCAGGATGACCCCGGCCCAAGGAGGTGCCATGGAACGCCTTATCCGCGCAAAGACCCTCTCCTGCCTGTGCGGAGATATTGCCTGTCAGCCTGATATGGAGGCGGTGGTCAATGCGTCCAATGCTTTTCTGAGAAGCGGAGGGGGAGTGGCCGGAGCGCTTCACCGGGCTGCCGGGCCCGGGCTGGAAAAAGAGGCTCTCCCCCTGGGACCCATCAGGCCGGGGGAGGCTGTGATCACCGGTGCCCACCGCCTTCCCAACAGGGCTGTCATCCATTGCCTGGGGCCTGTCTACGGGGTGGACAAGCCTGAAAAAGAGCTTTTGAGTTCCTGCTACAGAGCGGCATTGCACCTGGCCGAGACCCATGAGATCCGTTCAGTCGCTTTCCCGGCCCTCTCCACGGGGATTTTCGGGTATCCGGCGGAAGAGGCCGCTCTTGTGGCTCTGAAAACAGTCCTCTCGCTTCTTCCGGGCCTGCATATCGTGGAGCATATCCGCTTTGTCCTCTACACACCCCGGGATCTTGCTCTCTATGTGAAAACACTGGACGAACTTCTTGATGAAGAGGAGTGAACCCGGAGAAGAGAGAAGAATGCGTCGAAAAATGGACTTGAATTTTATCCGTCTTGAATTAGAATAAAGTTAGGGAAGACGAATTATCTGCAAAGGCAGGAGTATGAGTATTAAAGAGAATATCCTCCGCGTCAGGGAGGCCGTTGAGACTGTTCAGGCGAAAAAGGGGCTCTCACAGAGAGTGGCTCTGTGCGCAGCGACAAAGACCCGCTCCCTGGACGAGGTCAAAGAGGCTCTTCGGGGCGGAGTCGATATGGTAGGCGAAAACCGCATACAGGAAGCGCGGGAGAAGTATCCTTTCGTCCCCGAAGCCCGGCGCCATTTCATCGGGCATCTGCAGAAGAACAAGATCAAATACACATTCGACCTCTTTTCCTGTATCCAGTCCGTGGACAGCATCGACCTTCTGAGAGCGCTGGATCTGGCTGCTGTGAAACGGGACAGGGAGATGGATCTTTTTATAGAAGTCAATGTCGCCGGGGAAGAGTCCAAGTACGGGTTTTCCCCTGAAAGGGTCGGGGAGGTCATGGGAGAGGCCGCAGAATGCGAAAGGGTCAGGGTGACCGGACTCATGACCATGCTGCCGCTGTCTGATGATAAGAGCCTTCTTCATAAAAAAGCGGCGGAAGCTTACAGGATCTACGAGACATTACGGTCCTGGAACAACGGAAACAACATCGCTGTGGAGTGGCTTTCCATGGGAATGAGCCAGGATTACCTCGTCGCTGTGGAAGAAGGAAGCAATCTCATACGGATCGGGACTGCACTATTTGGAGAGAGGGGTGTCTGATGCATATTGTACGGTTTACATATTCTCTGAACTTGATTGTCATCCTCCTGAACACCTACATCATGTTTTTTATCATCCGGCTTTTTGTGCCGTTCAGAAAACAGATCATCTTCAACCGTCTTTATAAGGTGATCTATTACGCGACAGAACCTGTTCTGCGCCTTTTCGGGCACAAGAAGGTGACTGCGCGGAAACATGATGTCCGTGCCCTCTATGTCACCATCATCTTTGTCAGCCTCTATTCCTTTTTCTGGATTTTTGACAATCCGGACAAGACAGCGTTCGGAGGGCTCGTCTATATGACAGCCTCTTTCGTGACCTATTTTTTCTACCTCTTCTGTTTTCTTTTCATCGCCGACTTTTTCATCCTCATGCGGGGCCCCTATGCTTACGGTGAGCTCGCCCGGATCATCCATTTTGCAAGCGACACGGTCATCGCCCCCTGGAGAAGGGTCTTCCCCGGGCTGTGCGGAAAGAGGAGGGATTATACACCATTCCTGGGGATCTTTTTTGTCCTTCTTCTCAGTGCGTTCATCATGACCCTGCTCAGCGGCCTGTTGGGAGACGCTGTCTCTTTCATGGAAAACCTCGGCCGCGGGCTGGAAGCTCTGGTCAACATGTTTATGTCCCTCTGGGTCATTCTCATCATTCTCAGGGCTCTCTTTTCCTGGTTTGCCGTCCCCCAGAACAACTTTATCATGGAAAACCTCGTCTTTCTCACCGAGCCCCTCCTCATGCCGCTCCGGCGCCTCTTTCCTCCTTACAAGATCGGGCTGGATTTTACCCCTGTGGTGGCCATCGCTGTGATGATCATTGTCCGGTGGTTTCTCATCCTGATCATCAATTTCATTTTTTGACCCCGGGCCGGGAAAGCCGTTTTAAAAAGGAAGGATGCTATGGAACAATACCGGAAGACAGCAGAATATCTCAGGGAAAGGGGCTTTTCAGACCCCGGCATCGGCGTGGTCCTGGGAACCGGACTCGGTGGATTGGCCCGGTCGGGAGAACGTCTGGCCGAGATCCCCTATCAGGAGATCCCCGGGTTTCCCCTCTCCACGGTGGGGACCCATGAGGGGATCCTTGCCATGAACCGCGTGGGAAACCGGAATGTCCTCTTCATGCAGGGCCGTTTTCACTTGTATGAGGGCTACGGGCCTGCTGACATCGCCTTCCCCGTGCGCGTCATGCGCCTTCTGGGATGCCGGGTCTATATCGTCTCCAATGCCGCCGGCGGAGTGGGAAGCCATCTTGACCCCGGTGACCTCATGCTGATCACAGACCATATCAACTTCACAGGGGGCAACCCTCTCACCGGGCCCAATGATGACAGTCTCGGCCCGCGCTTTCCTGAAATGGACAAAGCTTATGACCCGGAACTGCAGAGGCTGGCCCGGAAGGCCGCTGCTGACGAAGGGGTTCCTCTGAAAGAAGGAGTCTATTTCGGATTACGGGGCCCCTCGATGGAGACGGATGCCGAATACCGCATGGTGAGTCTTCTGGGAGCGCATGCTGTGGGCATGTCCACGGTCACGGAGGTGATCGCCGCTGTCCATTGCGGAATGCGAGTTCTGGGATTTTCTGTCATCGCCAATAAATTCGGCGGAAAAGGCGCAAATAAAGGGTCTTTTGAGGATGTTGTGACCACGGCTTCTCAAAGCGGAGAGCTTTTGGCGCGTGTCATCGCCCGTGTCATTAAAGAACTTGACAGAGAAGTGAAATAAACGTAGTATCTGAAACCAAAGGAGGTTGATTTTGAAAGCTTTTTCAAAATTCCTGACGCTTTTCCTTATGGCATTTGTGCTCACCGGGGTGCTCTTTGCCGTGGAACCGGCACCACACCCCAATCCGTGGCGTTTCGGAGAAAACAACTCTGCCAATGGCGGGATCGATTTCAATATCAGGGCAGACGCTGTCACAGCGGAATTGACGATTTACAATCTCAACGGCGACCGGGTCCGCCTGGTCAAGGTCACTGACCTGGCCCTCCTCTCCACGGGAACAGTCACCTGGAACGGCCAAAACGACAACGGCTGGGTCGTGGCAGGCGGGGTCTACTTTTATGCCCTCACCGTGACGTTTCCCACGGCGACAGGGACTGACGACGAAGCCTACAAGGGCAAATTCGTCTTTATCGATTAAGGGGGGGCTATGAAAAAGATTCTGGCCATTTTACTCTTTGCTGTGATCCTTGCAGGCGGGGCCCGGGCTTTTGAGACCACCGGAACCGGCCGGACAGGCGCACAGCTTCTCCGGATGAACATGTCTGCACGCAGCCTGGCTCTGGGCGGAGGAGGCCTGGCGGTCTTGTCCGGGCTGGATGCCTTCTGCCTGAATCCTGCAGGCCTGGCCCATGTGGAGCACATGGAGATCACCTTTTCCCATAATGAGATGTTCGGTGATGTGCGGGCTGAATACCTGGCTTTTGCAAAAAAGTATTTCGGCATGATCTTCGGGCTCGACCTCCGGGGGATCACGTTCACCATGGACGAAAGGGATAATACAGGCCTGGAGACAGGCGAGAGCCTTCATTTTTACAATATAGCCGGCAGTTTCGGCGTGGGGCTCCCCGTGAGTGAGAATATGTTTCTCGGGGGCAGCGTCTCGGGGATCTATGAACACACCGGACTCGACGGGTATGATGATCTCAACTGGGGATTCAACGGCGGAATCAAGATTATGCTTATGGATCAGCGGATCAAACTGGCCGCCTCTGTCCGGAATGCATCCACAACACGGATCGGATACACTGAGCTGCGGGATTTTCCCATGCCGCTCACGGCAAATGCGGGGATCTCCTACACCTTCAGAAACGGGGAGATGAAAGACAAACTGGTCCTGACTGCGGATATCGAGGGCTATTGGGAGCAGACATACACCCCTTCGGGAGGCGTAGAGTATCTGTGGACGGACTGGCTTTCTGTGAGGGCCGGATACCGCCACAAAGAGAATTATGATGTCATGGATTGCATCAGTTTCGGTTTCGGAGTCCGTGAAAAGATCAAAAAACTCGACGGGCATCTGGATTATGCTTATGCTCCGTACGGTGATATGGGGGCCACCCACCGTATTTCCTACGGATTGAGCTGGTAGAAGACGGCAACACCCCGCAAGGGGCTTTAGAGGAGGAAAGAGACGTGGATTACAAAGAGACTTTGAATTTACCCAAAACCGATTTTCCCATGAGAGCCAATCTCCCTGTCCGGGAAAAAGAGATCATTGAACAATGGAGCCGGGACAAGGGGATCTATGAAGAGATCATAAAAAAAAGGGAAAACGGCGGGAAATATATTCTCCACGACGGCCCTCCCTATGCCAACGGCATGATCCACATGGGGCATGCCCTGAACAAGACATTAAAAGACTTTATCCTGAAGTACAAATCACTCAAGGGGTACAAGACCCCCTATATCCCCGGATGGGACTGTCACGGTCTCCCCATTGAACTGGAAGTCTCCAAACAGCCGGGGAGCGAAGCTCTTTCGGTTCCTGAATTCCGGAGGAAGTGCCGGAATTACGCTTTGAAATACGTGGAAAAACAGCGCAGGGATTTTGAACGGCTGGGGATCTTCGGAGAGTGGGACAAGCCTTACCTGACCATCGACAGGAGTTATGAAAAGGGGATCGTCGAGATCTTTACAAAACTTGTGATGGACGGTTATATCTTCAGACAGAAAAAACCCGTTTACTGGTGTTCACACTGCACCACAGCACTGGCAGAAGCCGAGATCGAATACGGGGATCATGCCTCTCCCTCCATCACGGTCAAGTTTGAAGACAGTGAAAAGAAGGGGACTTTTTTCATCATCTGGACCACCACGCCATGGACCCTCCCCGCCAATGTGGCCATCGCTCTTCATCCTGACTTCACCTATGTGGATGTGGCTGTGAACGGCGAACACTGGATCGTCGGAGAACCTCTTCTTGAAAAGATGATGGAGGAGATCGGGATCACAGAGTACATCGTCACGGAGAAGTTCACCGGACGAGAGCTGGAAGGGCGCGAAGCGAGACATCCCTTCATTGACGGACGTCTGAGCCGGGTCGTCCTGGCGGACTATGTGACTGATGATACAGGGACCGGATGTGTCCATACTGCCCCGGGACACGGGCAGGAGGATTATATCACAGGGCTGAAGTACGGCCTTCCCATATTGAACCCCGTGGATGACAACGGGCGTTTTACTGCGGAGTTCAAACCCATGGAGGGCGTCTCGGTCTTTGAAGCCAATGAGCCTATCATGGAACTTCTGCGGCAGAAGAAGGCTCTCGTTCACGCCGGAACCATCTCTCACTCCTATCCCCATTGCTGGCGGTGCAAAAAGCCTGTCATCTTCCGGGCCACGGAGCAGTGGTTTGTCAAGATCGACCATAAGGATCTCAGAAAGCATATCCTCGATGAGATCGGACAGACAGAATGGATCCCCGAATGGGGAGAAAACAGGATCAGGGGGATGGTCCAGGACCGTCCCGACTGGTGTATCTCACGGCAGAGAAGCTGGGGAGTCCCCATCACGATGTTTCACTGCCCGGAATGCTCTGAGTATGCCGTGGACGAGAAGATCATGAAGCGAGCTGCGGAGTTTATCGGTGAAGAGGGCTCTGACGGATGGTTCACCAGGACAGAAGACGAGATCCTGGGGGAACTCAACCGCTGCCCCTCCTGCGGCCATGCGGGGCTTGAAAAAGATATGAATATTCTGGACGTCTGGTTTGAATCGGGATCCAGCTACAAGAGTGTTGTGGAAAAGTCTGAGGCTCTTGGCCTCCCCGCTGACCTCTATCTCGAAGGGTCGGACCAGCACAGGGGATGGTTCAACAGCGCCATTACCCTGAGTACGGCAGAACAGGGGAGAGCTCCCTTCAAAACAGTCCTGACCCACGGTTTTATCGTCGACGGAGAAGGACGGAAGATGTCCAAGTCCCAGGGGAACGGTGTGGACCCCCAGGATGTCATCAGGGAGTACGGAGCTGACGTCCTCAGGCTCTGGATCGCTTCTGAAAACTACCGTAACGATGTCCCGCTCTCTGCAGAGATCATGAAACGCATCGCAGAAGCCTACCGGAGGATCAGGAACACCCTGCGCTTTATGCTGGGTGTCCTCCACGGGTTTGATGTGGAGAAGGGGCGTGTGGATTATGAGAAGATGCCTGAGATCGACCGTCACATGATGCTGGAACTGAAATCCCTCACCAGGGATGTGGACAAGGCCTATGAGGCTTTTGAGTTTCACAAGGTCTTCCATACGATTCACAACTATTGCACGGTGAAACTCTCCTCGTCTTACCTGGACGGGAGTAAATCCAACCTCTATGCCGACGGGAAAGAATGGATGAGCCGGAGGGCCACATTGACTGTAGTCTGGGAGACGGTCACCGCCCTGACCCGGATGCTTGCCCCTCTCATCCCCTTTACGGCCGAAGAAGTCTGGGGATATCTCCGTGAGATGGCCTCTCTGGAAGAGAGCGTTCATCTGTCCCTCTGGCCGGAGATCAGTTGCCCTGAGGAGAGAGAGCTCACAGAAAAATGGGAGCGTCTTGACTCGTTACGTGACGATATCCGCCGTATCCTTGAAGCCAAACGAAACTCCGGAGAGATCGGACACTCTCTGGATGCCTATATTTATCTTCATACAGACGATCAGGACGATGAAGCTTTCCTGAGAAGCCATCTGGACGATCTGCGCCGGATGAACATCGTCTCTTCTGTCTTTGTGGAAAAAAAGGACGGGATGAGCCCGTGCAGCGACTGGCCGGGCCTCTCCATAGGGGCTGTCAAATCGCCTCATGAGAAGTGTTCGCGTTGCTGGGAATATTCCCCGACAGTAGGAAAAAGTGAGAACCATCCGGACCTGTGCAGCCGCTGTGTCCGCGTTGTCCAAGAAGAAGGCAGGTGAGTGCCCATGAAAAAAGAACGCCTCGAGTATTATAAAAGCATATTGACCGAATTGAAAAACAGTATCCTGGAAGACCTGGACTCCATTGAGGACCAGCACATCCACCATTCCAGCGCCAAAGAGTACGGCGACTCCGCCTATCCCATCCATCTGGCTGATATTGCAGACTCCCTCACAGAAGCGGAACTGGGGTTTAAACTGAAGAACTCCGAAGAGATCATTCTGGCAGCCATCGATGCTGCGTTAAAAAGGATCGAAGAGGGGACCTACGGGATCTGTCAGGATTGCGGAGCCAGGATCTCAGACGAGCGTCTGGAAGTCATGCCCTATGCTGTCCGCTGTATAACCTGTAAAAGTGAATATGAAAAGAATAAGACAAAATAGCCACATCATCATCGCCGCCGCTTTCCTCTTCTCCCTGGCGGTGGACATCATCACCAAGGAGTGGATCGCATCCCGCATGATGCTGAACCAGAGCATTTCTGTCCTCGGGGATCTCTTCCGGCTCACTTATCTGAAAAATTCGGGGATCGCCTTCGGGATCTTTCAGGGATTCTCCTCGCTTCTGCTCTGGGTCTCTCTCATCGTCGTGGTGATCCTGATCTTTGCCTTCCGGGGGATCACTCAGCAGCGTCCGGTGGTCTTAGCCGCCTACGGCCTTATCTTCGGCGGAGCCATCGGGAACATCCTCGACCGGATAAGATTCAACAGCGTCCGTGATTTTCTTGATTTCGGGATCAATGCGCAGACGCGCTGGCCTGTCTTCAACGCAGCTGACGCTTTTATTTTTGTTGGTATTGTCTGTATAATCCTGTTTTTTAAAGAGCACAGAAAACAAGATGAGAAGGGGGAGAAGAATGGGGCTTAATTTTACAGGGCGGTCTTTCATTTCGCTGAATGATATGGATAAGGATGAATTGCTTTATCTCATGGAAAAGTCTGCTGAAGTCAAAGAGGGGAAACATAAAGGGTTTTTACAAGGGAAGACCGTGGCCACACTCTTTTTCGAACCCTCGACGAGGACACGGCTCTCTTTCGAGACAGCGGTCCTTCAGCAGGGGGGGAGTATTTTCGGGTTTTCGTCCTCAGCCTCCTCTTCGGTTCAGAAGGGGGAGTCACTCACCGATACCATCAAGACGATCACGGGATATTGCGATGCCATTGTCATGCGCCATAAGATCGAAGGGGCAGCCCGGCGCGCTTCCCAGGCGGCCACTGTCCCGGTGATCAATGCCGGAGACGGCGCCAATCAGCATCCCACACAGACATTTCTGGATATCTTTACCATGATGGAAAAGAAGGGCTCGCTCGACGGCAAGACCATCGGACTCATGGGAGATCTGAAATACGGCCGGACGACCCATTCTCTGCTCATCGCCCTCTCTTTTTTCAACGTCAGGCTCGTCTTCATCTCTCCCAAAGAGCTGAAGATGCCCGAACACTACACAGATTTTCTCAAAACGAAAAAAATCGATTTCGAAGAGCGTGATCTTTTGGATCAGGATGCATCCTCACTTGATTTTCTCTACTGCACGCGCATTCAAAAAGAACGCTTTTTCGACCCCATGGAATATGAGCGTGTGAAAGGATCCTACATCCTGGACAGGGAGAGCATCGCCCTTCTCGGAGAGAGCACTTACATCATGCATCCCCTCCCGAGAGTGGACGAGATCTCAGAAGATGTGGACGATGATCATCGGGCCATCTATTTTGAACAAGCTCATAACGGTGTTCCCGTCCGGCAGGCTCTCCTGGGGCTTGTCCTGGGAACCATAAAATAAGGAGGTCGGCAATGAGCAGCGACAGGAGTTTCCGTGTCTTCAAAATAGAAGAGGGGACTGTGATCGACCACATCCCTTCACCTCTGGGGCTTCTGGTCCTGGACATTTTAGGACATAAAAACGAAGGGATGATTTCCATCGGGCTCAATTTTGATTCCCGTCAGGTGGGCAAAAAAGACCTGATCAAATTTGAACATAAGATCATTAAAAAAGAGGAGACGGACAAGATCGCCCTTGTGGCTCCCCAGGCGACGATCAATATCATCAAAGAGGGCAAAGTCGTGGAAAAACGCGACATTGATGTCCCTGACGCCATTGAAGGGTTTCTCACCTGTATGAATCCCAACTGCATCACCAACCAGGAAAAAGTCAAGGCCGCCTTCGATGTCATCGATAAAGAGAAGGTCAAGGTCAAGTGCCGTTACTGTGAACGGGTGTGGGAAGTCAAACCGAATATGATCGAAAAGGACGGCCGCTGATGAGTGAACAGACCCTGTATGCACAGTTGGAGCTGGCTTTCCGGCGTTTTTATATCAACCTTTTCCGATACGGAAGGGGAGAGCTGGCCAAGTTCGGGATCTCGGGCTCTCAGTTCAATATTATCGTCACGGTCTACTTTCAGGGCCCCCAGAGCCTCAAAGACCTCTGTGAGCGCCTTGTCCTTGCTCCGAGCACCATTTCAGAGATGATCGTCCGTATGGAAGACGCTGGGCTGGTCATTAAAAAGAAGGACGAACAGGACAAGAGAAAGATCCTCATCGATCTTACCGAAGAGAGCAAAAAAATCGTTATTTCGGTTATCGACGCCCGGGTCCGTTATGTGAAAGAACTCAGCCGGGGGATCGACACGACACAGCTGGAAGTTCTCAGGGATACCCTGGAATCCATGCTTGAATGTCAAGAATAGTCACCGGGCTCCGCGCCCTCGAGCCCTTCGTCCTGTCAAAAGAGGATCTCCTCGCTGCAGAGGAGTATCCCTTCAAAACAACAGAGTATTATCTCTCTCTTGTCCGGACATTCTCTCCGGACGACCCTGTTTTTCGACAGATCGTCCCCTCTGATGACGAGGTCGCGTCCGTTCACTCTCCCGATCCTTTTCTGGAGGAAGAGAAGATGTCTGTTCCGCGCCTGATCCACCGTTATCCTCAGCGCGCCGTCTTTCTGGCGGACAATTTCTGCGCTTCCAACTGCCGGCACTGCATGCGCAAACGCATCTGGAAGGAAAAGCCCTCGTCCGCATCTCCGGATGAGGTGAAAGAGGCGGCTGACTACTGCCGTCACAACGGGATCGAGGATATCATCATCTCGGGAGGCGATCCGTTTCTTCTCTCCCCGGGACTCCTGGGAGAGATGATCGCCCTTTTCAGGGAAAGGGGAGGCCTGAAGGTCATCCGTGTGGGAACGCGTCTCCCCGTCGTGGATCCGGGACGGGTCACCGGGTCTCTTCTCAGGGAGCTTTCAAAAAGAGGGCCTCTCTATATCATGCTGCACTACAATCATCCGGCCGAATGGACTCCGCAGGGAGATGCTCTGCTTCGCAGGATGAGGGAGAACGGCCTGATCCTCATGAATCAGAGCGTCCTTCTCAAAGGGGTCAATGACGATGCTTCAGTCCTGAGAAAACTCTTCATGGGGCTTCTTGAGCGGGGAGTGAAACCCTACTATATCCATCAATGCGACCTGGTCCGCGGGGTGACTCATTTCTGGGTGGACCTCTCCCGTGGAGTCGCCCTGCTGAAAGCGCTTCAGGGCCATATCTCCGGATTGGCCCTGCCCTACCTGGCCGTGGATCTCCCCGGAGGGCTGGGGAAAGTCCTTCTGGGGCCTTCAGACACCCTCTCCAAAGAAGGGGGAAAGTACCGTCTCCGCACCTATACCGGTCGTGAGGTCCTCTATGGAATTGAATCCTGAAAAGAAACATCTCAGGAGAGAGATGTTGAAAGAGCGCAAGAGCCTGACTCCGGAAGAGTGGACCCTGAGAAGCAAAGCCATTGTGGAGAAGCTTCTTCATACGGGATTATTTCACCGTTATGAGACTTTTCACGTGACATTTCCCATGAATAACGAGGTGGATATCAGGCCGCTGATCCGGTGGCTCTGGGCGAACGGGAAACGTGTGGTCATGCCCCGCACCGATTTCGCCGAAAAGAGGCTTCTCAACTACATCGTCCGTTCCTTTGATGATCTGGAGCCCACACAGTTTCATATGCATGAGCCGAGAGTGGAAAACCTCCTCTTTACCGGCCATGCCGACCTCATTCTTCTCCCCGGTGTCGCCTATGACAAAAAGCTCAACCGTCTGGGTTACGGAGGAGGGTTTTACGACCGTTTTCTTGAGCAGCAGAAGACCTTCTGCGTGGCCCCGGCTTTTGACTTCCAGGTGGTCCGCCGTCTCCCTGTGGAGCCCCATGACAGGCCGGTTGACCTCATCGTGACGGAAAAAGCCCGGTATTCGCTTTCTCCTTGACTTTTCCCGGGAGCGGGGATATAACAAAGTTAGATAAAGATAATTTAATGGAGGAATTGTGGACCACAGGATTCTCTACAGGGTGATCTACGGCGACACGGATCAGATGGGTGTGATGTATCACGCCAACTATTTCAGGCTTTTCGAGATCGGGCGAAACGAATATTTCCGTGGCAGGGGGGTCCTCTACCGTGACATGGAAAAAAAGAAGATCTTTCTTCCGGTGAAAGAAGCGTGGTGTGATTATATGGCCGGAGCCCGGTATGATGACCTCCTGGAGATCCGATGTGATATCGGGAAAAGCAGCCGCTCTTCTCTCCTTTTCCGGTATGAAGTCTTCAGGGGTGACGAGCTCCTGGCCAGGGGGACGACGCGGCATGCTTTTGTGGATGATTCCGGACGGGTGATCCGCCTTTCCCCGGAAGAATTCGCCCTACTCACACAGGGAGAACCCTGATGATCATTGAAAAGAGGAGGGTGGACTCCACCAACGATCTGGCCGAGGAGTGGCTGAGGACTCACGGGACAGAGGATCTTCCCTCTTTTTTCAGGGCAGATGAGCAGACTGCCGGAAAGGGAAGGCGGGGCCGTCATTGGGCCTCCCCTGTGGGGGGGCTCTACATGACAGCGGTTTTCAGCGCTCCCGGAGAAAAGGAGAGTCTCCTCCACCCCCTGCGCTGTGCTCATCTCATCCACCGCGAACTGGCGGCTGCAGGGCTGGACGGAGTCAAGATCAAATGGCCCAACGACCTCTATGTGGGAAATCGAAAGCTCGGAGGCCTCCTGAGCCGGCGTATCGTCCTGTCGGGGGAAGGGATCCTCCTTGTGGGGATCGGGATCAATGTGAACCACACGGAGATTCCCGTAGAAGCCGTCTTTCTGGAAGATCTCCTGGGATCAAAGACCCCGTCACCGTCAGAACTCTTTCACTCCTGGACGGATATTCTGCAGAAGGAGATCCCCCGCGATGACATCGTGGAGTATCTCAACGCCCACCTCTGGAGCAGGGGAGAATATGCCCGTCTGAAGACACCGGACGGAGAGATCACTGCCCGGATCATCCGGGTCAACGACGACCTCTCCCTCTCTGTCATGAGTGAAAGGGGAAAGAGCCGTCAGCTTCTGCTCGGAGAAATAGTGTAAAGGAGAACGCCATGAAACTGTCCAAAAGCATGGAAGATTATCTGGAAGCGGTCTATGTGATCGC
>ERZ795053.3089-NODE-3089-length-19332-cov-10.037713_pt1 | contig 19332 bp, 17 predicted proteins | sample MGYA00375137_ERZ795053 | MGnify/ENA primary metagenome ERZ795053 (study PRJEB30182, sample SAMN05720284) | activated sludge metagenome | isolation source: Anaerobic digester | place: Hong Kong | collected 2014-12-17 ...
GGCGTCGACGCCGTCGAGCTGGACGTGCACCTGAGCGCCGACGGCCGCCTCGTCGTCATCCACGACCCCGCCGTCAACGCCACGACCGACGGCAAGGGCCGCGTGTCGGCGATGAGCCTGGCCGAGCTGCGCGCCCTCGACGCGAGCGCCCGCTTCCAGGGCTGGGCGGGCGAGCCGCAGCGCATACCGACGCTGGAGGAGGTCCTCGACCTGCTCGCCGAGCCCGGTAACGAAAGAATCGGCCTCCAGCTCGAGATCAAGCTCGACGACGACGGCTCGCGCCACCCCGGCATCGAGGCCGCCGCGATGGCGGCCCTGCGGGAGCGCGGCCTCGTCGATCGTACGATAGTCATTTCGTTCGACTTCACGACCCTGGCCGCCGTCAAGGCGCTCGAGCCTCGGATCCGCGCAGGCGCCCTGGTCGGCAAGGCCTGGTTCAAGGCGGCGAGCGGCTCGAGGGCCGACCAGGCGGCCGCGATCGCCGCCTCGGGCGCCGACTGCGCCGGCGTCGATCACCGCTACCTGTCCCGCGAGCTGTACGACGCGCTCAGGGCCGCCGGACTAGGCGTCGGGGCGTGGACCGTCGACGACCCGGCCGTCATGAAGGCCCTATCGTCGCTCGGCGTCGACTTCATCACGAGCAACCGGCCGGACCTGCTCGCGGCCGCCCTGCCTTGACCGGCGGAGCCGCGGATCGGCCGACAGAAACGCGGAAGCGGCTAGCGCGCCGGCCCGCTCGCGGCTATACTCCGCGCCATGCAGTGGTACGTAACCTGGGTCACCGAGAACCTGCTCCTCTCGGCCTTCATACAGTTCGCCGCGCTCGGCACCGCGGGCGAGATCCTCGGCGCCTTCGCCTCCAGGCGCAGGCCGTCCGGCAACGTCGTCCAGTGGCTGGCCAAGGCCCTCGTCTGGGGCTGTCTCGGCGTCCTCGTCAAGACGTCGTTCACCGGCTTCAAGGGCTTCCTCGCCGCGCTCGTCGAGCACGGCTTCCTGCCCGCCGCTTGCGAGGAGATCCCCCTCCTCCGCGCCTTCTGCCTGTCGGCCCTGACCAACTCGATGTTCGGCCCGCTGCTGATGTTCCTGCACAGGAGCACCGACAACCTGATCACGCGCGCCAGCGGCTACCGCGGCATCGACAAGAGCCTGGCCACGCTCGCCTGGTTCTGGCTGCCCGCCCACACCGTTACCTTCGCCCTGCCCCTGCCCTTCCAGATGGGCCTCGCCGCGCTCTGGTCGGTGGCGCTCGGGATCATCATGGGCTTCACCAAGCGATCGGCTAAGGAAGCGGCCTAAGGCCGACGATATACCGGCCTGATAGCGGCCCGCGTCCGCGGGTCCGCCCGGCCGGCCTTCCGGCGTCCCGGGCTCCCGCCCGCCGCCCCGGCCGGCCCGTCCCGCTCCGCCCTCGTCGCGGCGGCCGGAGCCGGCGTCCCGCCGCTCGGAGCCCGGCCTGCTTGATCTTATATTATATTTTTACTATATAGACTATATGAATTCCAGGAACACGGCCCAGGCCGTCGCGTCGCTCGTCTTCGTGCTCGCGGTAGCCGTCGGGGGCTTCTTCTATCCGCTCGTCGGCTTCGCGGTCGCCGCCGTCATGGCCGTCGCCGTGGCCATGACGCTGTTCAGGCCCCGCTCGTTCTGCGCCAAGGCCTGCCCGCGCGGCAGGGCCCTCGGCTTCGCGCTCAGGCCGTTCAGCCGAGGCAAGCCGCTGCCCGCCGGCTCGATAACGCCGGGAGCCAAGCGGGCGCTCTGCGGCTTCATGATGTTCTGCGTCGTCGGCAACGTAGCCCGGCTCGCCGGCGACGGCGCCGCCCTCGGCCGCTTCTTCTGGGGCCTCTGCGTCATATCGCTGGCGGCCGGCGTCGTCACGGGGCTCATCTACCGGCCCCGGGCCTGGTGCGCCGTCTGCCCGATGGGCACGCTGCAGGATACCATAGGCCAGGCGATCGCCAAGCGGCGCTAGACGAGGGACGCGCGCTTTGACCGCGCACGCCCGTTGCGCTAGGCTTCTATCAGTCGGCTGAACCGGGCGCGAAGCCCGGGCACCCCGGCCCCGCCGGGTCCCGCCGCCGGGAGCGTAGGCATGGATATCGTCGATCTATCGGACGCGTACGTCGATACGTACTGCAGGTGCCTCGAGGACTGGTCCGACGAGATGCTCGAGGCCGGCGACCGGAAGCGGCTCTGGTACGAGCGGGCCAAGGGCCGCGGGCTCCGCGTCAAGCTGGCGATCGACGACGAGGGGCGCGCCGTCGGCATGATCCACTACGCGCCCATCGAGGATTCGCCCGCCCTGGGCGAGGGGCTGTACTACGTCTACTGCGTCTGGGTGCACGGCTACAAGCGAGGCGTCGGGAATTTCCAGGGGCGCGGCGTCGGGAGCCGGCTGCTCGCGGCCGCCGAGGAGGACGCGAAGGCCCTCGGCGCCCGGGGCCTCGTCGCCTGGGGCCTGACGCTGCCGTTCTTCATGCGGTCCAAGTGGTTCAAGCGTCGCGGCTACGTCCGCGCCGACGCCGACGGCGCGCTCGAGCTCGTCTGGAAGCCCTTCGTAGACGGCGCCGAGCCGCCCCGTCTCCCGAGGCGGAGGAAGAAGCCCGACGACGCGCCCGGCGAGGTCGTCGTCACCTGCGTCGAGAGCGGCTGGTGCCCGGCCCAGAACCTCGCCTGCGAGCGCGCCAGGCGCGCCGTCGCGGACGCCGGCGGCGCGGCCCGCCTCGTCGAGCTGGACGGCTACGACCGCGCCACGATGCTCGAGTGGGGCGCCGGCGACGCGCTGTTCATCGACGACGCCCAGGTCGTCACCGGGCCGCCGCCGAGCTACGCCTCTATCAGGAAGAAGCTCGAAAGGCGTATCAGGAAGAAGAAACCGAAGGCGGCGCGGACCGGCTCCGGCTAGCGGCCGAGGACCCTCGAGAGGAACTCCCGCGCCCTCGGCGTCGCCGGGCTCCTGAAGAACTCGGCCGGACTGGCCGACTCGGCTATGCGCCCGTCGTCCATGAACAGCACGCGGCTCGCCGCGTCCCGCGCGAAGCCCATCTCGTGAGTGACCACGATCATCGTCATGCCGCCCTCGGCCAGGTCGCGCATCACCGCGAGCACCTCGCCGACCATCTCCGGGTCGAGGGCGCTCGTCGGCTCGTCGAACAAGAGGACGTCCGGTTTCATGGCGAGGGCCCGCACGATGGCGATGCGCTGCTTCTGCCCGCCTGACAGCTGGGCCGGGAAGGCCGCCGCCTTGTCGGACAGCCCGACGCGGGCTAGCAGGGCCATAGCCTCGTCGCCTGCCTCCGCCGCGGACAGCCCGCGGACGCGGATCGGCGCCAGGGTCAGGTTGTCCAGCACGGTACGGTGCGGGAACAGGTTGAAGTGCTGGAACACCATGCCGACCCTGCGGCGGAGCTCGTCCTCCTCCTTGGGCTTGGCGCCGGGGAACACCGTCGCCCCGTCGAAGGCGATGGAACCGGCCGTCGGCCGCTCCAGTAGGTTGAGGCAGCGTAGGAACGTGCTCTTGCCGCCGCCCGACGGGCCGACGACGGCGACGACCTCGCCCTCGTCGATACTTTCGTCTATGCCCTTGAGCACCTCGAGCTTCCCGAATCGCTTGACCAGTCCGGTCGTCTCAATAAGCGCCACTGCGCAGCCTCGTTTCAATGCGGGCCAGGGCCTTCGACAGGGGGTACGTCATCATGAAGTACACGGCCGCCGCGACGAGCAGGGGCTCGAAGGGCCTGAAGGTCATGCCGCGGATCGCGTCGGTCTTGTACATGAGGTCCGCGATCCCGATGACCGACACGATGGACGACTCCTTGATGACCGTGACGAACTCGTTGCCCAGGGCCGGCAGGATGTTGCGGACGGCCTGCGGCAGGACGACCCGCCGCAGCGCCGGCCCGTAGCCCATGCCGAGCGCCCGGGCCGCCTCCATCTGCCCCCGGTCGACGGCCTGGATGCCCGCGCGGAAGATCTCGCAGACGTAGGCCGCCGAGTTGATGCCCAGGGTCAGCGCCCCGGCCAGGAAGTCCGGAACGTTGACGCCGATCAGGCGGCCGAGGAACGGCCAGTCGGGGAACCTGAAGCCTAGGCGCTGGAGCCCGTAGTAGACGACGAACAGCTGGACGAGGACGGGCGTACCGCGGATGAACTCGACGTAGGCCGAGGCCAGGAGCCGCGGCGCCCGGCGCCGCGATATCCTGCCCACGGCCAGGGCCGTGCCGAGGAGCGTACCCGCGGCCACCGCGAGCGCGGCCAGGATGACCGTGTTCTTGGCGCCGACGAGGTAGTACTTCCAGTACTTGGCGAGGAAGCTGAAATCCAACTAGAGCCGGTCCATCAGGGCGTTGGCCCCGGCCACGTACTCCTCGACCGCGCCGGAGGCGGAGAGCCGCCCGAGCGTGGCGTTCAGCGCGGAGAGCAGCGCGGGGTTGCCCTTCTTGACGGCGATAGCGGAGCCGCCGTCCTCGTCGGGGAAGGTGAACGGAGCGAGCGCCAGGTCGGGGTTGGCCCGGACGTAGGCCGCGGCCACCGCGGACTCGACCACGACGGCGTCGATGTTGCCGTTCTTGAGCGCCAGCACGAGGTCGCCGAGCTTGGGCAGCTCCTTGACCTGATCGCTCGGCTGGGCCTCGTCGGCCAGGCCCTTGATCTTCTTCTTGGCTATGCCGACCTGGGTCGCGCCCTTCTGGGCGCCTATCATCGCGTCCTTCAGGGACTCGACGCTGACGTAGGTAGCGGCGTCGGCGGCCCTGACGATGACGGTCTGCTCGGCCATGTAATAGACGTCGGTGAAGTCGACGGCCTTCTTGCGCTCCTCGGTGGGGTTCATGCCGGCGACGACGATGTCGATGGAGCCCGAGTCGAGGGCCGCCAGCAGGCCGTCGAAGTTCATGTCCTTGACCTCGAGCGTGACGCCGAGGTCTGCGGCGATCTCCTTGGCCACCTCGATATCGAAGCCGATGATCGTATCCTGGCCGCCTTCCTCCATGTGGAACTCGTACGGCGGGAAGTCGGCAGAGGTGCCGAGCACGATCTTGCCGGCAGCCTTGACGGCGTCCAGGCCGTCGGCGGCCTTCTTCTCGGGTCCCGAGCAGGCCGCGGCTAGGCCTATGGCCACGATGGCCGCGAGCGGCCGCGCGATGCGTTTCATATACTCCTCCAGCTTAATCGGCGCGCGAGACGTTCTGGCGCGTGGGATGTTTCGGATAGGACATACCCGATATACGCATATTTATACATTCCAGCCCGCTTAGTCAAGCGCATTTGCGTATATTTATACCGTTTCATGGCATTCCATGCGCTTTCATTTACAACAGCCTCGACTACGCGGGTCGGCCGCGAGAACCGCCGCCGGCCGCTGCCTTCAGCGCGATACATAGTAAACGGGGCTTTGTACCGGCCCGTTCGATCTGCTAGAGTACGCCCCATGACGACTACCGTTCCCTATACCGTCCCCGAGTGCGCGCCGATACGCATCGACGCTGACGGCCCTGAGTGCTGCCTCTGCGTGCACGGCTTCACGAGCTGCCCGGCGGTCTATACGGAGCTGGCCGAGAGGCTGGCCGGCATGGGCTACGCGCTGAGCGCGCCGCTCCTTCCCGGCCACGGCACGACGCCCGAGGACCTTGGCGCGGTAGCCGAGCTCGAGTGGTTCGAGGCCGTGGCCCGGGAGTACGAGGCGCTGCGCGGCCGCTACCGGACGATCCACGTCGTCGGGCTATCGCTCGGCGGGGCGATAGCCTCCTGGCTGGCCGCGAGCCGCGCGGGCGAGCCGGGCCTCGGGCGGCTCGTCCTGCTGTCGCCGGCTTACGGGCTAGCCAACAAGGACTACTACGCCGTCGACTACGCGAGCGCCGAGGACCGGCTCATACCGATACGGGTACGGCCCCGCCTCGGCGACGGGCTGGACGCCGGCCGCTATCAGTACCCGGCGATGCCGCTCAGGGCCGTCGGCCAGCTCATGCTCGCGGCCGAGCGCGGCCGGGCGTCGCGGCCCGGCATAACCGCCCCGACGGCGCTCCTGTATACCGCGGCCGACGCCGTCGTCGACCCCGCGCGGATAGACGAGGCCGCAACGTCGATCCGGTCGATCGAGCGGGTCCATCGCTACGGCGGCGGCGAGCACAACCTGCTCCTCGGCCCCGACCGCCTCGACGTCGTGGAGCGCGTAGCCGGCTTCCTGGAGCGATAGCGCCGCTCGTATCGCTTGGCGGGCCGTTATCCGACGGCCTGTCGGCCGTGCTCGATACCTAGTTCCTCGAAGCTTGTGGCGAAGAAGCCGTCGCTACAGGATCTGGTAGCCCGGCGAGGACGCCGGCCCGCTTATCGCGGCGTCCCGCGACGCTCTACAAGCTTCGAGGAACCAGTCTTCCATTTCGTCGCCGTTTTGCGGATACTTGTAGCATGAACACCCAGAAACTCACCAAGATCGTAGCGACCATATCGGATTCCCAGTGCGAGCCGGAGTTCCTCCGCTCGCTGTACGAGGCCGGCATGAACGTGGTCAGGCTTAATACCGCCCACCAAACGCCGGAAGCCTCCGCCAAGGTGGTGGCCAATATCAGGAAGGTGTCCGATACGATAGGCATCCTGGTCGACACCAAGGGCCCGGAGGTCCGCGTCAAGGGCCTGCCGGCGCCCCTGGAGCTTAAGGCCGGGGAGACGGTGACCATCCCCAAGGTGGACGAGGTGCGCAAGGGCTTCTCCGTGTCCTACGCGGGCTTCACCGCGGAGGTGCCGGTCGGCTCGCGCATCCTGATCGACGACGGGGCGATCGAGCTGACGGTCAAGAACGTCGCGAACGGGATGCTGCTCTGCGAGGTGATGAACGACGGCCTCCTCAAGGACCGCAAGAGCGTCAACGCGCCGGGCGTGCCGCTGCGGATACCGGCCCTGTCCGACAAGGACCGCGAGTACCTCAAGTTCGTCGCCGACAACGACGTCGACTTCGTCGCCCACTCGTTCGTGCGCAACAAGGACGACGTGCTCGAGGTCAGGCGCATCCTCGACGGCTACGGCAGCAAGGCAAGGATCGTAGCCAAGATCGAGAATATCCAGGGCGTGACCAACCTGCCTGAGATACTCGACTTCGCCGACGGCGTGATGGTGGCGCGCGGCGACCTGGGCGTGGAGATACCCTTCGAGCGCCTGCCGGGCATCCAGAAGACCATCATCGACGCCTGCGTGCGCAAGGGCAAGCCGGTGATCACCGCCACCCAGATGCTCCACACGATGATAGACAACCCGCGGCCGACGCGCGCAGAGGTATCGGACGTGGCCAACGCCGTGTTCGACGGCACCGACGCGCTGATGCTCTCGGGCGAGACGGCCTTCGGCAAGTACCCGCTCGAGGCGGTGCGGACGATGGCCAGGATAGCCGAGCAGGCCGAGAGCCAGAAGCCGAGGCGAGAGGCCTTCGTCAGCGAGGCCACCCCGAATCGCGTCCGCGACTACATGGCCAGGAGCGTCGCGCTGTCGGCCCTGTCGCTGCCGATTAAGGCTATCATCGCCGATACGGAGTCGGGGCGCATCGCCCGCCTGATCTCGAGCTACCGCAGCCACGTGCCCATCTACGCGTTCAGCCCTCAGATGGCCACCGTGCGCGCCCTCAGCCTGAGCTTCGGCGTCGTATCCGAGCAGTCGGACGCGCCGAACACCACGGACCAGCTCGTCTCCCGGTCGCTCGAGCGCCTCGTCGCGCGCGGCGCCGTCGAGACCGACGACCTCGTCGCCATCATCGGCGGCACGCCCGGCCAGAGCGAGACGACCAACTTCGTCGAGATCAACACCGCGGCGTCGTGCCTTAAGGAGTCCCGCTAGCCTATGCTCGTCCGATCGATCGCCCTGAGGACGGCGCTGGATATCCACCGCGCCTACGGGCTCGTGGAGGATAGGGGCGGCTATATCGTCGTCCGTACCCCGGACCTGCCCGACTACTGGTACGGCAACTGCCTCGCGATGCCCGGCCCGCCGCGCGACGGGGACCTGAGCCCCTGGCTCGAACTCTTCGAGCGGGAGCTGCCCGGCGCCCGCCACCGGGTCTTCCTCGTCGACGGCGTCGACGGGAGCCTCGGCGAGGCCGGCCCGTTCGTCGGGCGCGGGTTCGAGGCGTCGGCGCGCGACGTGCTGACAGCGGACTCGCCGCGGGAGCCGGAGCGGCTCGAGACGGAGCTGGAGTACCGCCCCTTCTCCGACGACGGGGATTGGGAGGAGGGCGTCGAGACGAGCCTCGCGGTCAACGCCGATTCGCCCGGATACGATAGGGACTATGTCGGGCGCCTGTTCGCGGCGACGAGGCGGGCGGTCGAGGGGGGCGCCGGCGAATGGTGGGGCGCCTGGGACGGCCGGCGCTGCGCCGCCCAGATGGGCCTGTTCGGCGACGGACTGACGGCCCGCTTCAAGGACGTGGAGACGCGCCCGGAGTACCGTCGCCGCGGCGTCTGCCGAACGCTCCTCTACCGCCTCTGCGAGCGATGGACGGCCTCGCGCGGGCCGGCCGCCTTCGTCATCTCGCCGGAGGACGATTCGGTCCGCCGCGTCTACGAGGCGGTCGGCTTCGGCTACCGCGAGCGCGTCGCCGACCTCTGCCTGAGGCCGCCGGAGGCGTAGGGCCGGCTTCCCGCCCGCTGGCGGCCGACTTCGGTCTCGTCGGCCGCCCGGTTCAGGCCGACATTATACTGGGGGTATACCGATGCGATCAGTCACTGGCCTTCAGGGAGCGATACTCGCGGCTGCGATAGCGGCGGCGGCCTTCGCGGCCCCCTCCCCGGCCGCGGCGGACGAGTTCCGCTTCGCCTACGCGGTCGGCGACAAGTACCGTGTCGTCTCGACGGTCGACGAGGACGTCTACGTCAACCGGCTCTATTCCCACTCGGCCAGGATAGTCAACCGCATAGCCTTCGAGGTGGCGGACGCCAGGGCCGACGGCGCGGCCCTGCTCCGCGGCGACTTCTCGACCAGCACGCGCTACGCCGGCGGCGTATCGTACGTGGCCGACCGCATCTACCGCTCCGAGTACTGGCAGCTGCCGAACGGCCGCTACGAGATAGGCCCGGCCTACTACATGCCGACGGTCAGGCACGTGCCGACCTTCCCTGCCCGCGACCTGAGGCCCGGCGACACCTGGACCGCTCCCGGCGAGGAGCGCCACGACTTCCGCGACGACTTCGGCATCCCCGACCCGTACATCATCCCGATCGACGTGCGCTATACCTACGAGGGCCCGGGAGAGCTGGACGGCAAGCCGGTCAGGCTGGTGCGCGCGGCCTATACCGTGTTCGTGCAGCCGGCCAGGCCGCGCTCGTGGACGGTGGCCTGGCCGATGCAGATAGCCGGCTACTCGGACCAGCTCCTGTACTGGGACCCGGAGCGCGGCGCCCTCGCCGCCTACGAGGAGCGCTTCAAGTTCGTCTTCGAGCTGTCGGACGGCCGGACCGTGGAGTACCGCGGCCGGGCGGGCTCGGAGGTGGTCGAGGCCGAGACGATGGATCGCTCCGGCCTCGAGCGGGAGATGCGCGACGCGGTGGAGGGGCTCGAAGGCGTGACGGTGACGAGCGGCGAGCTAGGCGTGACGATAAGCCTGGAGGACATACGCTTCCGGGCCGACTCGGCCCTGCTCCTGCCGTCGGAGCTGGCCAAGCTCGAGCGGATCGCCGAGATCCTCAAGGGCGTGGCCGACCGGGACATCCTCGTGAGCGGGCACACGGCGCTCGCCGGCACCGAGTCAGCCAGGCTGGCGCTGTCGACCGAGCGGGCTCGGGCGGTGGCCGACCAGCTGATACGGCTCGGCGCCCGGGAGGCCGAGCGCATTACCGTGATAGGCTACGGGGCGGAGCGGCCGGTAGCCGACAACGCGACCGAGGCCGGCATGGCCCGCAACAGGCGGGTGGAGATAACGATACTCGAGAACTGACCGGCGAGGGCTCGCCCCCGGCGAGCCCGGGGCCGGCCGCCATGGCCGGCTTTACGGCCGGCCTATCGTCGCCTCGGCCTTCTCGAGCCCGGCGAGGATCACCATGTCCTGCTCGACGAGGCGGCGCTCGTCCTCGCGGATCTCGTCGGCCAGCCTGCGTATCGAGCCGAGGCTATCCTCGACGACGAGGCGGCGCTCGGCGCTGTCCTCGGCCTGGGCCAGGATGTCCTCGAGGCGCTTGGCTATGCCGTCCATCGCCGGCAGCACAGCCGCCAGCTCGCGCCTGCGCTCGTCCATGGTCGCGGCCATGCCGCCGGTCTCGGAGGCGCTCGCGGCCACGCCCTCGGCTATCGCGGAGAAGGCTTCCTTCGTCTCGTCGGCCGCTCGGTTGCCGCGCGCTATCGCCTGCTCCATCGCCTTCACGTCGCCCTCGATGCCCTTGGTGGTCTTGGCGCTCAGCTCGGCCAGGGCGCGCACCTCGCCGGCGACGACCGCGAAGCCCTTGCCAGAGTCGCCGGCGTGGGCCGCCTCGATCGCGGCGTTCATCGCGAGCAGGTTGGTGCGCGCCGAGATGGCGGCTATCTGCCCGAGGTTCGCCCTGACGCGCTTGGCCGCTTCGCCTATCTCCGCTATCGCGCCGAAGGCGCCGTCGAGGGAGGCGCTGCCGGCCTTGGAATCCGCCAGCAGGGCGTCTGCCCCGCCCGCCAGCCGGTCGGCCTCCGACTTCATCCGCTCGAGCCCGCCGGCGAGCGCGACGATGGCCGACTTGCTCTCGGCGAAGGCCTCGGCGTACGAGGCGAGGCCGTCGACCATGCCGGACAGCAGCCTGACCAGGGCCGACACCGAGTCGCCGGCCGCGAGCACCGTCTCGCGCTGGCTGTCGGTCTTGGCCCCGACCGCGGCCGCCTTGTCGAGCAGGTCCCTGAACTCGGCGATGGCCTCGCCGACGACCGGCCGGAGCTCGGCGAGCAGGCCGTCCGCCGCCGAGCGCAGGCTAGCGGCCTCGGCGGCCCTGGCGGAAGCTTCGGTCCGCGCGGCTTCCGCTTCGGCCGACGCCGCGGAGGCGGCCCGGGCGCTGCGCCGCAGCAGGACGGCCAATACGGCCGAGAACGCTACTAATGCCGCCGATACGACGGCGAGTACGAGGTTCATTATGGCTTCTCCGATGGCGATGATATTATAGAGCGGTACGCGAATATACCAGATACCGGCGATCCGTGTCAGGAGCCTCCTCGGGTACTTGCCTAAGCGTCGCGAAGCTAGTATATCTACATATGTTCCTTTGTTCATATATTCATTCGTTCACAGGAGAGCTAGCGATGAACCATAGAGACGATAAGGCCGAGACGGAGTGCTCGTGCCGAGCCGTGCACGAAGGCCCGATAAGCGCCGCCAGGGCGGCCGAGGAGCCGGTCTCGAGGCTCCTCGACCTGACGGAGCTATTCAAGGTGCTCGGCGACCCGAGCCGCCTGCGCATCATACGCGCGCTCGGGGCGGCCGAGCTGTGCGTCTGCGACCTGTCGTCGGTCCTGGAGATGAGCCAGTCGGCGGTCAGCCACCAGCTGGCCATACTGCGCCGCGCCAGGCTGGTACGCTCCAGGCGCGACGGCAAGTCGGTGTTCTACGCGCTCGACGACGGGCACGTGGGCCAGATCGTCGGCATCGCCTCCGAGCACGTGGCCGAGAGGCGGGAGGACGCATGAGCGCCGCGATCGAAGCCGAGCCCGTCAAGGACGACGACGGTACCTGCGCCCGGGGCGACTCGGACGCCTGCTGCGCGGCCTGCGCCGCCCACGAGCGCGCCAGGGCCGAGGCCTTCTCGGGCGACGCGGAGCCCCATGGCCATGGCTTGTCCGCCGCCGTGAAGCGGGAGATAGCGACGCTGGCCGCTTCGGCCGCGCTGGCGATCGCCGGCTACGTCGTCCAGGCCGCCTTCGCGGAGGCCGCCGCCGGCCCGGCCCGCTGGACGGCCCTCGCGCTATTCGCCGCCGCCTACCTATTGGCCGGCTACGACGTGCTCGGCTCGGCCGCCAGGAACATCGCGCGCGGCAAGGTCTTCGACGAGCTGTTCCTGATGTCTATAGCCTCGCTCGGCGCCTTCGCGATCGGCGCGATGGAGGAGGCCATAGGCGTCATGATCTTCTACAAGGTCGGCGAAATGCTCCAGGAGGGCGCCGCGGACAAGAGCCGCTCGTCGATACGATCGCTCCTGGCGATGCGGCCCGACAAGGCCCGAGTCAGGCGCGGCGGCGACTGGGTCGACTGCCGTCCCGAGGACGTCGCGCCCGGCGACCTGGTGCTGGTCCGGCCCGGCGAGCGCGTACCGGTCGACGGCGTCGTGACCGACGGCGCCGGGGCCTTCGACACCTCGTCGATGACCGGGGAGAGCGCCCCGAGGCCGGCAGGTCCGGGCGCCGAGGCCCTGTCGGGCTTCATCGCGGTCGAGGCCGCGCTGACGATACGGGCCGATCGCGTGGCGTCCGAGTCGTCGGCCGCGCGCGTCGTCGAGCTGGTGGAGAACGCGTCCAAGGCCAAGGCCCGCACCGAGCTGTTCATCACGCGCTTCGCCCGCTGGTACACGCCGGCGGTCGTCGTAGGCGCCCTGCTCGTAGCGTTCGCGCCGCCGCTCCTGGTACCGGGGCAGCGCCTGGCGGACTGGGCCTACCGAGCGCTCGTGATGCTCGTCATATCCTGCCCCTGCGCCTTCGTCATCAGCGTGCCGCTCGGCTACTTCGGCGGCCTCGGCGGGGCGGCCAGGCGCGGCATCCTGATCAAGGGCGCCTCGGTGCTGGACGCGCTCGCCGACGCCGGGACCGTGGTCTTCGACAAGACCGGCACGCTGACCGACGGCAGCTTCAGCGTACGCGAGATCGCCCCCGAGGACGGCTTCAGCGAGGAGGACCTGCTCGGCGGCGCGGTCGCGGCCGAGACGCACTCGAACCACCCGCTGGCTACCGCCATCCGCGAGGCATGGGAGAGCACCGGGAGGCCGCGCCCGGCCTGCGACGACGGCTCGTACGCGGAGATACCCGGCCACGGCGCCGTCGCCTCGGTCGGGGGCAGCGAGGTGCTGGCCGGCGGCGACCGACTCCTGCACCTGAGGGGCGTGCCGCACGAATGCCGGCCGGCGACGGGCACCGAGATCCACGTGGCCATCGCCGGCCGCTACGCCGGCCGCATCGGCGTCGGCGACTCGCTCAAGCCGAGCGGCAGGGCCGCGCTCGACGGGCTCCGCTCGCTCGGCGTGCGGCGCCTCGCGATGCTGACCGGCGACTCCGCCGCGTCCGCCGAGCGCGTCGCCGCGGAGGCGGGCATAGACGAGGTGCACCACGGCCTCCTCCCCGCCGACAAGCTCGAGCGGCTCGAGGCGATACTCGGGCAGGAGAAGGGCCGCGGCTCGGTCGTCTTCGTCGGCGACGGAGTGAACGACGCGCCGGTGCTGGCCCGCGCCGACGCCGGCATAGCTATGGGCGGCGGCTCGGACGCCGCGGTGGAGAGCGCCGACGTCGTGCTGATAGGCGGCGACCCGTCGCGCGTCGCCGAGGCGATAAGCCGGGCCAGGCGGACCAGGCGCATCGTCGCGCAGAACATAGCCTTCGCGCTCGGCGTCAAGCTGGCCTTCCTGGGCCTCGGCGCCGTCGGCCTCGCGGCCATGTGGGAGGCGGTCATAGCCGATGTCGGCGTCGCGCTGCTCGCGGTGCTCAACTCGACGAGGGCGCTCAAGTAGGGCTGGCGGGCTTGCGGCGCGGGACGATGCGGCTATAGTTAAGGCGTGAGCATACGCCTGAAGATAGTACTCGTCGTCCTGCCGGTCCTCGTCGTCGCGGTCGTGCTGGCCGGCATGACCAGCCAGATGATAGCCTCCCGGGCGGTCACGCGCGTGGCCACGGAGTTCCTGGACTTCAAAGCCTCCGAGCTGGAGAAGTACGCCGAGAGCCAGTGGAACCTGCTCGTGGAGAACGGCGTGGCCGATCGGCCCGACATGGTCGCGGCGGCTCGGGCCGGCGTCGAGGCCTTCGCGCTCGGCATCGTGCGCTCGGATACCGAGGCCATCGTCGCGGTCGGCCCGGACGGCGCGATACGGATGCGCACCTCGTCAGTCGAGGCGGCGCCGGGCGAGGCCGAGCGCCTGGCCGCCCTCTACGCGTCGGGGACGCGGGGCTTCCAGCTCCTGACCCTCGGCGGCGTCGAGCGCGCGGCCTCCGGCTTCCCGTTCGGGCCCTTCGGCTGGTACGCGCTGGTCACCGAGGAACGCGACGCGTTCTACGGCGACGTCGACGCTATCGTCCGCGGCACCGCCGCGATACTAGCCGCCTCGCTCGCGGCCGCCGCGGCCCTCGTGCTGCTGTTCGTGCGCCACCTGACCGGCCCCCTCGCGGCGATGGTCGTCGCGATGCGCCGCATCATCGACTCGGGCGACCTATCCGAGCGCGTGCCGGTCGAATTCGCCGACGAGATAGGCACGCTGTCGCACACCTTCAACCTGATGCTCGAGGAACTGCGCAAGGCCTACGACCGGATCAAGAAATACGCCTTCGACGCGGTGCTCGCCCAGAAGAAGGAAGCCAAGATACGGCACATCTTCCAGAAATTCGTGCCGCAGGAGCTGATCGACCGCTTCTTCCGGAATCCCGAGGAGATGCTCGTCGGCGAGAACCGCGAGCTGGCCGTGCTGTTCTCGGACATCCGCTCGTTCACCACGATATCCGAGGCGATGCGCCCCGACGACCTGGTCAACTCGCTCAACCGCTACTTCTCGACGATGGTCGACATAATCATGGCCCGCCACGGCGTTATCGATAAGTACATAGGCGACGCGATCATGGCCTTCTTCGGCGCCCCGGTCAGCCACGCCGACGACGCGGCCTCGTCGGTGCTGGCCGCGCTCGAGATGACCGAGGCGCTCGACGCGTTCAACCGCGGCCAGCTCGCCGCCGGCAAGCCCGAGTTCAAGATAGGCATAGGCATCAACTACGGCGTCGTGACGGTCGGCAACATAGGCTGCGACAAGAAGATGGACTACACGGTGATAGGCGACATGGTCAACCTCGCGTCGCGCCTCGAGGGCCTGACCAAGCCGTACCGCCAGCCGCTGATATTCTCCGAGTTCCTGTACGACAAGGTGAGGGACGAGTTCCCGTGCCGTATCCTCGACCTGGTGGCGGTCAAGGGCAAGACCAAGGGCGTCCGCATCTACACCGCCAGGCGCTCCGTGACGCCGGTCGAGGCGAAGGCCTGGGCCGTGCACGAGGAGGCGATGGCCATGTACCTGGCTAGGCGCTTCCGCGAGGCGTCGATCATGTTCAGGTCGGTGACCGACGAGCTCGGGCCCGACGATTACGCGTCGGCGATGATGGCGGAGCGCTGCGGGCGCTACGCCGTCGAGCCTCCGCCGGACGACTGGGACGGGGTCGAGGTCCTCCACTCCAAATGACGCGGAGACGATGGACGGGCCCGGCGGCCCTGCCGGCGATGCTGTCGGCGCTCATAGCGGCGGCGGCCGCGATGTCGCCGCCGCCGGTCCCGGCCCAGGGAACCGGGGCGAGGGACGCGGTCGCCGTGGCGGCCGTCGCCGAGGACGAGGCGGCCGCTCCGTTCGCCGAGGCGCTGGCGGCGGCGCTCAGGCGCGAGCTGGCGGCCGCTGGCTTCGCGGCGGCGGCCTACGCGGGCGACGCGGCCGGCGGAGGAGACGCCGCGGCCATCGGGGCGGCGACCGGCGCGCGTTGGGTAGCCGTGGCCCGATGCCTGAGCGACGGCCGTCGCGTGGTCTGGCGGGCCGCCGTGTACGACCTCCTGGACGGCGCCCTCGTGGCGGCGGAATCGGGCGCCGCCTTCGCCGGGCTGACCGCGCTGGCCATGCTCGACGAGAGCGCGGCGGCCGCCGCCGCGACGGCCTACGCGCTGCGCGGCCGGACCGCGCCCGGCCAGCCGATAGACTACCGCCTGCGCTTCGCCTCGCCGGACGACGGCGCTATCCTGCGATTCGGCACCGGGGCCGGCGCCCGCGACGCGGCCGTCGTCGAGGGCGGCGAGGCGACCGCCGTGTTCGTGGCCTTCCGCGCCGGCGACCCGGTGGTCGTGTCGATCGAGAAGGACGGCTACTGGCCGCGAGCGCTCGTCTTCAGGCCCGGCGAGGCGGACGAGCCTATCGACCTGCCCGCGCTGATGCCCGTGTCCCGCGGCGCCCTGGCGCTCGGCGTCGCGGCCACGCGCCTGGCCGGCGTCTCGGCCGAGTACCGCTACGGTCTCCTGCCCGACGCGCTGTTCCTGCGCGCGGCCGACTCGCTCTGGCTCGGCTCGGCCTGGACCGCCGGGGCGAAGCCGCTCGTCCACGACGAGCTCAGGCTCGGCCTCGGCGCGTACCTGTTCATGCCGCGCCGCTCTCGCTTCAGGCTGGCCGCCGGCGCAGGCCTGTCGGCCGTGGGGACGGCCATGACCGGCGCCTCGGCCGGCCGGAAGTACTACCTGGACCTGACGCTCGACGCGCCGTGGCTGTCGTACGAATGGCACGAGCCGGCCTGGGCCGCCTACGTGGAGCAGCGGATAGCCTACTCCTTCGGCCTGGACTCCGGCCTGCTACGCCGCGGCTGGCTGGACGGCGCGACGGGGCCTATGATCATAACGGCCGGGGTGATGCTCAAATGGCCGTAACGAGACGCGCGCCGGCCCGGCGCGCGCCCCCCGCGGCGCGCGTCCATGCGGGGCATATCGTCGTCCTCGTCCTCCTGCTCTCGTCGTGCGGGCTCCTGAACGACGACGCCTTCCCGCCCTGGCTAGCCTACGTCGAGGCGAGCGCCGAGCTCGGGTCGCTGGCGGCGGACGCCGGGCTCGGAACGAACTTCGAGGCGGCGGCGCTGGAGCTCCTGGAATCGGGGGGGACCTCCCGGCTGCTCGTCTACTTGAACTCGGAAGCCGGCCATCGCCTGATAGCGCTGGACCCGGACACGCTCGCCGCCGTGAAGGTCATCGAGGACGACGGCTACGGCTTCTCAGGGCGGATCTCGGCGACGACGGACGGTTTCGTCTGCGGCGGCGCCCTCGTCGACCCGACTGACCTATCGCTCTCGCCGGCTCCGGCGGCCTTCGACTGGTCCAGGACCCGGGCGATAGAGGCTGACGACGGGGGCACGCCGGTCAACCTCGTCTTCGTCGAGGACTCGGAGTCGGAAGCCACGTTCTTTTCGTATACGGCCGCCTGGGCGGAGGCCTCCGCCGCCGCCAGGCCCTACGCCCCCGACCTCGGGTCGTACTACCCGATAGACGTCTCTGCCGTCGGCGGCTCGTACGCGCTCCTGGCCAGGCGCAACGCCGACTGGGCCTGCTTCGCGGCCGACTACGCGCCTGCTTCCGCGTTCGCGTCGGCCGGCATCGCCTACGCGCTACAGGACGACGCCGTGGAGACGACCGGGCCGTTCCCGGTGGCCGACGGACGGGCCTGGCTCACCGCCGACGGACCGGTGGCGTACCGCCGCGACGACGGCGGGAACGGTACCAATCGCCTGGTGCGATACGTCCCCGGCTCGGGCGCCGGCGTCGGGGCCGACGCGACGCTCGCGGCCTCGTGGGCGGTCGAGCTCGACTCGATCGAGTTCGACGACGACGACGTACGCGCGCTCGGCTTCGACGCGGGCGGCGACTGGTGGTTCGCGCTCGACCGGCTGTCGGGCAGGCTGTACAAGCTGAGGACGTGGTGGAAATGACGACGAGGCGACGCGGAGCTATCGCGGCCGCGGCTGCGCTCGCCATCGCGCTGGCGGCCGCCTCTCCGCCGCCGCTCGCGGCGGACGACGAGGGCGTGCGCGTGATGGCGCGATGCTCGGGCGACGGGGCCGCGGCCGACCCCGCCTCGCTCGCCGCCGCGCTGGCGAAATCCCCCCTGCTCGACGCCGTGCTCGCGGCGCCGGACGGGCTCGGCCTGGTGGAGGCGGCCTCGCGCGCGTCGTGCGCGCTGGCCGTCGAGGCGGACAGCCGCTCGGCCGGCGGCGAGGCCGCGTCGGCCTGGCGGGTGCTCGACCCGCTGACCGGCGCGACGCTGGCCTCCGGCGTAGTCGAGGGTCCCGAGCCCGGGCCGCGCGACCTGGCGGAGTTCTGGTGGCTGCCCGTCGTCGAGGCGGCCGAGGCGGCCCTGCCGACGGTGGCTCGGACCCTGGTCCGGGTGACGGCCGCTCCCGGCACCGTGGTGTCGGGCCTAAGCGACGAGCCGATGACCGTCCCCGAATCGGGCGAGCTCGAACTGCCGCTGCGCGTGCCGGGCACCTATCCGTGGCGCGCGGTATCGAGCGGCGCCTACCCTGAGTCCGGCTACTTCGGCGCCCTCGAGCAGGGCGTATCGCTCGCCGTGCCGCGGACCCCGCTGCGCCGCTGGGCTATCGAGGCCGGGCTGTACATGACGCAGTTCCCCGACCTATGGGCTTCATGGAGGTTCATGGACGACCGCCTGTTCCTGCGCGCCGGCCTGCGCCAGTTCCTGGCCGGCCTCTACCTGGTCGGCGAGGAATATGGCGAGGATACGCCGCCGGCGATACTGTCCCTGCCCCTCATCCAGCCGGGGATAGGGATAGGCGGCTACTTCCTGCCGCCGGACGCCTTCGTGCGGCCCTACGCCCAGGCGGGCGCCGGGCTGCGGCTCCTCGTCGCGTCCTGGGCGCCGCTCGTACCCGAGCCGGTGGCGCCGCTCGCGCTCGAGGGGGCTTTCGGCGCCGAGTGGGGGCTAACCAGGCGGATCGCAGTCTTCGTGGAGCTCGGCGCCTCGTACTACCCGTTCTGCGACGGCTTCCTGATGGCCTCGGTCAGGGGCGCCGACGACTCCGGCCCCTCGGGCTTCCTGTACGGCGGCTCGTGGCTCGTCGAGCTGCCAACGCTGCGCTTCGGCGCGAGGCTTAGCCTATGAGGTCGCGGGCGACGATAGCGCGGGCCGGCCTGGCCGCCGCCGTAGCCGCCGTAGCCGCGGCGGCTACGGCCTGCTGGCACCCCAGCCTCGACCCGTCCGTATCGGCCTCGGAGCTGACCGTCGCCAGGCTCGGCGAGCCGGTCATGACCGCGACCCTGGAATTCTCCTCGTGGTACGACGCCGACAGGCTGCGATTCGTCCCGGAGTCGGCGGCGGCGCCGACCCGCGGGCTACTGACGGCTAGCTCGGGAACCCAGTTCGCTATCGTCGGCGTGACAGCGGACGCGGAGTCGGGCGTCGCGTACGCAGGAGGCTTCTACCAGCGCTACGCGCCCTTCGGCGACGCGACGCTCGTCGTCGCCGCGCCGGACGGATCCCCGGAGGCCCTCGTCATAGCCGGCCCGTCAGAAGCGGCGCTGGTGGACATGGCCAGCGCCGAGGATATATCGTCGCCGGCGCTGCCGGCGGCCGGCCGCCTCGGCGTAGGGGCCGTCGCCGCCGCCGGCTCCGCGACGCTAGCCTGCCTGGCGCT
>ERZ795053.3092-NODE-3092-length-19319-cov-6.800924_pt1 | contig 19319 bp, 17 predicted proteins | sample MGYA00375137_ERZ795053 | MGnify/ENA primary metagenome ERZ795053 (study PRJEB30182, sample SAMN05720284) | activated sludge metagenome | isolation source: Anaerobic digester | place: Hong Kong | collected 2014-12-17 ...
CAAAGGACCCGGCGAAGATCGAGGCCTTCCTCAAGGAGGTGAAGAGTTGCCGTCAGCCGTAGCCGCATCTGAAATCTCGGCAGGGCTTGAGATGGGGTCGGTCCCCCGGCTCTTCGAGGTATCGGATCTCGTCGATCCCCAGGCTCCCCTCAACCTCTACTGCGCCCTCCGGAAGGAGCGGTTCCCCTTCCTCCTGGAGTCTGTAGAGAAGTCGGGGCAGAGAGCGCGGTTCTCCTTCGTCGGAGCCGACCCCGCCGCCGTGGTGACGGTGAAAGGGAGACGGTTTGAGATCGAGATCCGCGACGGCAAAGACGGGATTGAGGAGCTTCTGAAAAGAAGGCTGAAGGCTTCAGCCTCCGTCGACGGCGCCGGAGATGGCGGGTCCGTCCTCTCTGGCGAGATCAGACGGGGGATGGACCTCTTCGACCTCCTCCGGTCTGCCATCCCCTCAAGCTGTGGCCCCTCGAAGTTCGGAAGACAGGCCTTCCTCGGAGGCGGCATCGGCTACCTCGCCTACGACCTCGTCGCCGAGAGGATCGAGCGCCCCTCCGCCTCGGATACTCCGGACGCGAAGTTCGGGATCTTTTCGAAGAGCTTCGTCTTCGACCACCTGACGGGAAATGTCTGCCTGGCGGTGGCGCCTCTGACCCCCGAAGACGACCCTGAAGATATCGCCTCTCGCGCCATAGATCAGCTGAGAGACCTCGATTTAAAAGAGCCCAAAGCAAGCGATCTTGAGATTTTGTCAGTCGAGGCCGACCCCGCCGAGCCCTTCGAGGAATCGGTATTAAAGGCCAAAGAGCACATCCTCGACGGCGACATATTCCAGGTGGTCTTATCAAGGAAGACCAGGGTGAGGCTCGGGAACCCAGATCCCGTCATCCTCTACAGGAGGCTGAGGGAGATCAACCCGAGCCCCTATACTTACATCTTCGAGTTCGGTGACCATTCTCTGGTGGGGGCGTCCCCTGAGACCCTCTTCTCCCTCTGCGACCGGATCGTCACGACAAACCCCATAGCAGGAACCTGTCCCCGAGGAGGAAGCAGCGAGGAGGACGACCTCCTCGCCGCAAGGATGCTGGAGGACGAGAAGGAGAGGGCGGAGCACGTGATGCTCGTCGACCTGGGAAGAAACGACGTCCGGTCCGTCTCAAAGGCCGGATCGATTAAGGTGGAGGATTTCATGGCAGTCTTGCGGTACTCTCACGTCCAGCACATCGAGACGACCGTCCGGGGGACCCTCAGAGACGAGTGCGACCAATTCGACGCGGCGAGGTCGATCTTCCCGGCGGGAACCCTCTCGGGAGCCCCCAAGATCCGGGCGATGGAGATCATCGACGACCTGGAAGGGTCGGCGCGGGGGATCTACGGCGGGGGGGTCGGCTACTTCTCCGCCGACGGGTCAGCCGACTTCGCCATCGCCATCAGAAGCGTCGTTTTGGAGGGAGACGTCGCCGTGGTCCAGGCGGGGGCCGGGATCGTCGCCGACTCCGACCCCCACCGGGAGTTTCTGGAGACGGAGCGGAAGATGGCCGCCATGAAGCGGGCCCTGGGGGTGGAGCTGTGACAAAAAAGACGATCCTCTTCATAGACAACCAGGACTCCTTCGTCTGGAACCTGGTCGACTACGTTTCCCAGTTCCATCCGGAGACCGAGGTGGTATCAAACAGGATCGAGCCCTATAAGGTGAAGGAGATCGACCCCCTGGGGATCGTCATCTCGCCTGGACCGGGCCATCCCGCAAACCCGAGGGACATAGGAAGCTGCATCGAGATCATGAACCGGTTTGAGGGAACCCCGATCCTGGGGGTCTGCCTCGGCCACCAGGCGATAAACCTCGCCTATGGGGGTACGATCAACAGGACGACCCCGGTCCACGGCAAGGCCTCCGAGATATTCCACGACGGCCAGGGCGTATTCCGGGGGGTAGATAACCCCCTGAGGGGTGGTCGCTACCACTCCCTCGCCGTCGAGCGGCTCGCGCCGCCCCTGGTGATATCCGCCAAGACAGCCGAGGGGGTGGTGATGGGGGTTAGACATGTCGGACTCCCCGTAGAGGGGGTCCAGTTCCACCCCGAGTCGGTTCTTACTCCCAACGGAAAGAGGCTGATAATCAACTGGCTGGAGGGACTTGGCAGGTGACCTCAGAGGTCGTCAGGGAGATCCTGAGGGCGACCGAGGCGAGGCTCGCAGAGCTTCCCGAGGCAGGCCCCGAGGATCGAGTCATGGTCCAGGATCCCAGGGACATCACGGCCCGGGCGAGGTCCCTGCGGTCGAGGGGGGTCAGCCCCATCATAGCCGAGATCAAGCCCCGGATCCTGAATCGATTCCTATCGCCCGATGAGGTGGCGACCATCGCCAGAGGGTACGAGGAGATGGGTGCCTGCGGGATCTCGGTCCTCACCCAGCCCACCTACTTTATGGGCTCCCCTGATAACGCCCGGATCGCGAGAGAGGAGGTATGCGTCCCCATCCTCAGAAAGGAGTTCGTCCTGGACGAGAGGCAGCTCGACGAGGTCGTCGCAGACCTCGTCCTCCTCATCGCCGCCTTCTCAAAGCCCCTGGACGATCTGGTGGAGGCAGCCCGCTCAAGAAACATGGAGCCTCTGGTGGAGGTCCATACCGAGGCGGAGCTGGCCGCCGCCCTCGGTACGAACGCCCGGATCGTCGGGATAAATAACAGGAACCTTGCGACCCTCGATGTCGACCTTGAGACCTTCGAGAGGCTGGGACCGGTGGCGAAGGCGTCGGGGCTCTTCGTGGTCGCCGAGAGCGGGATCTATTCCCGAGAGGACGTTTTGAGGATGGAGGCGGCCGGGGCCGACGCCCTTCTGGTCGGAACCTCTCTGATGAAACGGCCGGAGCTTCTTCTATCCCTCAACGGCGGAGGAAGTCCCTGAACGGATGGTCTCGTTTAAAAAGAGTCTCGTTTAAAAAGAGCTGAGTAGTACGTTAATTGGAGCTGATGACAGTTGATTAAGATCACCGATACGTCGAGTACGAGGTTCGGGAGGTTTGGCGGGCAGTTCGTCCCCGAGACCCTGATCCAGCCCCTGAAGGAGCTGGCCAGTGCCTACGAACGCCTGAAGGCGGACCCCGAGTTCAGGCGGGAGCTTTCAGGCCTTCTCGCCGATTATGCCGGAAGGCCGACCTCCCTCTACCTGGCAAGGTCCCTCTCCCGAGAGCTGGGCCGGAAGGTCTACCTCAAGAGGGAGGACCTGGTCCACGGCGGGGCCCACAAGCTGAACAACGTCCTGGGTCAGGGGCTCGTTGCAAAGGAGATGGGAAAGACGAGGCTCATCGCCGAGACGGGGGCTGGACAGCACGGCGTCGCCTCGGCGATGGTGGGGGCGAACCTCGGCCTTGAGACGGAGGTCTACATGGGCGAGGTGGACATCGAGCGGCAGAGGATGAACGTCTACCGGATGGAGCTATTGGGCGCGAAGGTGATCCCGGTGAAGTCGGGATCTAGGACCCTCAAGGACGCCATCAACGAGGCTCTTCGGGACTGGGCTGCAAGCTACGAGAACACCCATTACCTGATGGGGACGGTGGCGGGGCCTCACCCGTACCCTCTGATGGTCCGGGAGCTTCAGTCCGTCATCGGGACCGAGGCGAGAGAGCAGATCCTGAAAGCTGAGGGGAGGCTGCCGGATTCCGTTGCAGCATGTGTCGGCGGCGGGTCCAACGCCATGGGGATCTTCTCGGGCTTTCTGAAGGATGACGTAAAGCTCTTAGCCGTCGAGGCCGGGGGGAGGGGGACCTCTCACGACGAGAAGATCGCAGACCACGGGGCGTGTCTGAACCTCGGCGAGGAGGGGGTCCTCCACGGGGCCATGACCAAGATCCTCCAGGACCCCTACGGCCAGATCCTCGAGTCCTACTCCGTGGCGGCGGGGCTCGACTATCCGGGAGTCGGCCCCGAGCTCGCCCACCTGGCCGAGGTCGGGAGGGTCACTCCCGCCATCGCCGACGATGAGACCGCCCTGGAAGGGCTGCGGCGGCTCTCGGTCCTCGAAGGGATCATACCGGCTCTGGAGTCGGCCCACGCCGTCGGCTACGCCCTCAGAAACCCCGAGGCTCTCGGCGAGGTCTCGATCATCAACCTGTCGGGTCGGGGGGACAAGGATTTGGCGACGGTGATGGAGCACGAGAGGAGGGTTGGAAGATGAAGCTCTCCGAGGCGTTCAAGAGCCGCCCCCTCCTAATCGCCTACATCTGCGCCGGCGACCCGACCCCCGAGTCGACGGTCGAGATCGCAGAGCTTCTGGCGAGGGCCGGGGCAGACGTGGTGGAGCTGGGCCTCCCCCACTCCGACCCCATCGCCGACGGCCCCGTCATCCAGGCGGCGGCCCAGAGGGCGATCGAGGCGGGGATGAACACCGACGTATACTTCGAGATGGCCTCCCGGATCAGGGCCAACATCCCGCTGGTCTTCATGGGCTACTACAACATGATCTACCAGCGCGGCCTGGACAGGTTCGCCACAGACTGTGCGAAGAGCGGCATAAAAGGCTTAATCGTCCCGGACCTCCCCCCAGAGGAGGCCTCCCCCCTCCGAGCCGCATGCAAGCGGGCCGACGTCGACCTGATATACCTCGTCGCCCCCAACACCCCCGCCGAGAGGATACCCTACATCGCCGAGAGCACCAGCGGCTTTCTCTATCTCGTCGCACGGTCCGGGGTGACCGGAGCGAGGTCCGAGGTCCTCTCGTCGACGAAGTCCCTCATCGAGAGGGTGAAGACCGATCTGCCCAAGGCCGTAGGCTTCGGGATATCGACGCCCGAGCAGGCGGCCGAGGTGGTCCGGGCAGGGGCGGACGCCGCCATCGTCGGGTCGGTTTGTGTCGACCTGATCTCGAAGGGCGACCTGGCGGGGCTCGAAGAGCTGATCCGTGGGATGAAGGCTGCGATAATGGAGGCGCGGCCGATCGAGGTGACGGCGAGGATATAAGTTGGCGTCCAGAGAGGTCGTCTTCGTCTCTCATCCCTTTTTTAGCTGTATCCTCTAATTGAAACGAGAGCGAAGATAGCTCGTTTGGATCTTCAATCTCGAAAATCTAAGATCTTTTTAGCTTCAGTGATGGATCAAATCGGAGCTATCTGGACTGCGGCGGCGAGACTTTCAAGTGGCCAAAAACGAAAAAGATCGGCTAAGCTAAAGCGAATATTTTGGTATATGTGTCAATAATTAGCAATAAAATTTCGAATTTTAATCGCGGCATAATCTCGATCAGTTGCTATGTTCATGTTCATTTACGGGGTAGAGAACATGCCAATTAAATGAATGTAACGAAAGATATTTATAGCAAAAAATTGGTATTATGTTTCAGTAACACCTTAGTCCGTATGAGCTTCTGTCCATCATCAAGCCAGGGCTTTGAGCCAGAGGATGCAAAAAGATGGTCGATATACCTACACAGTTCTCCTTCGAGCACGTGATGTCCCATACATTTCCGGGATTCTTCTCGGCTATAACCTATTTCATGCTTATTGACGTCTGGAGCCCCTTGAATCTCACGGCCCTAGCGATCAAAGATTTAACGGGTTTGGGAACTTTCATCGGATTTGTGCTTCTCATTGGTTCAATATTGGGGATAATAATAGATGGCGTCTATCATTCTATAATTGCTGATGATATATTTGACCAATTTGAAGGGGTAAAATCCTATAAAAGAGACATTAAAACTAAGTGTTTCAAGGACCCTTCGCCCGGAGATGAAGAAAGTTTGTCACACCACTATTTCATAAAACAAATGGGAGAAGATAAAGCAATAAACATATATCAAAATATAATTAATTCGTATTATTGCTATGCAAGATTTTACTCGAACGCATTTATTGCTTTAGTTCCTTTCTCGTTAATCATACCTTTTTATCTCCTTGAAATATTACAAATTTCTTGGGAATTATGTGTGGCCATCGGTGTCATATCGTTTCTTTCGGCATGCTTCTGCTTATATAGCGGATATATCGCCTATAGAACGTATAATCGGGCATTATTCTCGGCTATTTATGGATATATGCAAGAGAGTGGAGATAAATATAATAAAAAAAATGATAACAAAATAAATTGTAAATTAAATGTAGTGATGAACAAAAAGAATTGGGGAAAAACAGAAATTGATGGGACGATCAAGGAAGGATGATGGATATGAGTAACTATATATTATATTTAATATTTTCTTTTATCCTAATTATCATATTTACAATAATCCCTTTTTATTTGCTCTTGAGTGGCTATCGAATCTCCACGTATGACAAGAAGTATAAAAAATATGTAAATTTATACCTAATATTATTACAGATGACTATGGTTATATTATTATTTTATTTATATTTATCATCTTATAATCATTTATTAGCCACGAATGCAATTCTAATAGCGATTATATTATATATCAATCTAATTATATTTTTGAGATCCAACTTTGAACTTGATCGGTTAATTGATGCGATAATGTTATTAATAATAATATGCATATTTATATTTCTGCTTTTAGTTACGTTTGATTCGACCGTTTCTATTTTAGTACTTGATTCGTTATGCTATGCACACCTCTATATAACGCTATCATTAATATCATTAGTTGTAATTTTACTCAGTTTCGAAAAAATAATTAAATTCGAAATACCAGAGGTTAATTTAATCTATACTCTCAAGTCAAGTGAAATAGAATCGCGATTCAAAGGCGAAATTCTTGAAAATGACAAAAATCATACCAGCTCTTTAAAGTATTATGGTGAAAAAAATACTGAAAATATAATAAGTGGTAAAGTAAATGTAAATAAATCCACAAATAGCATATGGGGGATATTCGAAGATAAAACAAAAATATTTCGATTTACTGGAACAATAATCGATAAGGATCTTGGCGAAATTGTGGGAATATTAACAGGCGAAGAATTCAATGATGAAGGAACCTCCTGCAACTTATTTAACGCAAATGTCAAAGGATATATCAACAGTGAACTACCAACAAGAGAGAATACTATTAAATTTATTGGTTCGAAAATGCCCGCGAAAATAATCCTGGATATTCCTGATAAAATCAAATATTTAACTATAGATCCACCATTAGATAAAGAACGCAAAGGATTAAAATGTACCTTGAACTTGGACAAACAAATTAATGAGATTAAGATAAATATAATATGGGAAACGATAACGGCGACTACTCCAAGTATTTCATTTAAATATAATAATAAATCAATTGATAAAAAGCCCGAACCTGAGCCAGATCAGTCACTAATTCAATACATATTAAAAATTATTTCAAAAAATGCATTTCTGATTGTATCAAGATTTCTTATGTTATTATTAATTTCCTTCCTTCTTATTTATCTAACCCCTCCATCATACATAATAATTGATCCTCCATCTATATCTGAAAGTCTCGCAGTTAATGATCCCCTCATAAAAACGATATCAATTAATAATATTGGTGCGAATTTATCCAGCTTAAAAATCGAGCCAGATATGTCAGAATCATCTATCCCTATTTACATAAGTCACAATAACAACAGTAGTTCATTCTTAATCCAAAATATAAAAATAAACAACCGATCATTTAAAAATACCAACTCAATACCTATTGATCTTGCAAATAATAAACCGAGAATAACAATATCTATAAGTGATGAAACTAGATTGAATGAAGAAATCAAATTGAATTATAGCATGAATACTTCAGATGAAGGATATATTATTAAAATAGAGTCAATAAATATATATAATATATGGCTAGATATCACAGATAATAAGAATATCACCATTAAAAGAGCCAGTAATTCCGCAAAATCTGATGAATCCAGTTCCCCGGAAGCTAGTAATCCAGATGGTGAGGAAGTCGGTAATATGGATGTGGCAAGGCTAATTTTAATTCCAGAAGCAGTACCGTCTGACTTGAGTCGAGATAGGGTTGGCTTATTCAAGGTAAAGATTGACGCGAAATACTTGACCCCAGGAGAGTATCTTGGATTTATCGATATAAAGGCAAATAAGTCAACGATATTAGGAGAAAGCGAGCAAGATACCGTAGGACGAATCCCCGTTGTTCTGAATGTAACAGAGGCGGAAGGCTCGCAAACTGTGGGGACGACTCAAGAAGAAATCAATATAAATATCAGCGGTACTATCAATTTAAATAAAATATAATTATAACACAATATCTGGGGGGATATGTGGTCCTATCTTCCGTCGCGACCTTATTGAGGGGCCTACGCCTTCAGACTTCAAGATGCCACTTGCCATAACAGCTCTAGCAGCGTCATTCCCAGCCTTCGACTCAGGAGCTAATACTGAAATACCTCAGAAATATACAGAAAAAGTTCAGATTCGGGAGGTCGGGCCTCTTCTCGCCTGCCCCCCCCTGAATCCATCTCGTTCTGATCACGTTCCGGCCTTCTCCCTCACATCGTCAGGGTGTATGCGTAGCCGCTCCTGAAGAACCTGTAGTACGTCCTCATGAAGCCCGGGCTTGATACCTCGATGTTGTGGTACTGATTTCCGGTGACGTAGAAGCTCACGACCCCGTCGAGGCTGCCGTCGGAGACGTCGTTGTAGCTTTGGGATCCGTCTACGCTGACGCTGTACCCTGAAAGCCAGTTCGACCTGACCGTCACCCTGGCGTAGGAGGGGGATGGTCCCAGACCTGGCGACCATCCGCCGCTGGAAACGTCGATGATCACTGCATTGGACGGCTGGTTGTTGGTGATGAAGAGGAGGACGTGACGGCCGATGGCGTCAGCATGGAAGTTTATTTGGTTGTATCCGGGCCAAAAGCCGTACGTATCTCTGGCCACACTGCCGCTGGGGTATATCTCGTAGAAATCCGCCGATCCGCCGGCAGAGGTGTAGGTGAGAAGCTGGAGATAGCCGCCCAATGGACAGGTGGCGTACTGGGTCCAGCTCCATGACCCCATTATCCAGAGGGAGTTGACGCCGCCGAAGGCTGTGGTGTAGGTGGAGTATGAGGTCGACTGCCCCCCGAAGTAGACGGTGGTTGGCTCATGCCCAGTGATCATGTACTGCTGGACACCGCTCCCGCCGGAGGTCGGAGCGGTGGTGCTGTAGTAGGTCTCCGCAAGCCTGGAGGTCCCACCGGTTCCCGTCGTCCCAAAGGAATCAGTGCCTCCGGTCGATCTATATACCATCGCAGAAGACCCGTCCCCAGCGTAGTTGTAGGCTTCTCCCTGACCCAACCCATCTTCGTTATAATCGGTCATCAGCACTTCGTTCCACTCATCTGCTGCGATGGCCGCCCCGACTGAGAAGATTATCAGTAGCGAAATTAATGCCGCTTTCAAGCTCAAGAGGAATACCCCCAATCTCCTCTATGGCCCTGATAGTACAAAAAGTTTTGGAGACTTTGGCCAAGGGGAACAGCTCGTCGACTGAGTGAATCAGCTTTGGAGACGAATGATCTCTGTGCCGCTGAATCTTAAGTCGCCGGCTATTCCAATCTTGAACGGGAATTCTCCTCGGTCTTACATCGACTCGAGGGCCGGGATCCCCAGGGTCTCCAGAGTCGCCCGGAGGCAGTTCCGGGCCGCCTTGACGAGGCCGAGCCTCGCCTCCTTGAGCCCCGGCTCCGCGTCCAGGACGGGGCTTGACCGATAGAACTGGTTGAAGATCTCGGCCAGCTCCCGGGCGTATGTGGCGAGCAGGTGAGGCTTCAGGTCCCGGGCTGCCATCTCGATGGCGAGATCGAACTGGGATATCTTCTTGATGAGATCGACCTCCTCGGGGCTGGTGAGAAGTCCGGGGTCAAATTCGCCGGGGCTGCCCGCCTTATCGAGGATGCTGCAGGCTCTCGCGTGAGAGTACTGGATGAAGGGGGCTGAGAGCTTCTCGAAGTCCAGGGCCGCCTTCCAGTCGAAGACGGTGGCCTTGTCCGGCGAGACCTTGACGACGTCGTACCTGACGGCTCCGAGGGCGACGTCTTTTGCAACAGCCCTCCGGAACTCCTCGGACTCCTCAGGCCTTCGAGCTGTCACCTCTTTATAAGCCTGGGCCTCCACCTCGTCGAGAAGCTCGTCTGTGGAGATGAACTTCCCCTTCCTGGTGCTCATGGACCCGGTGGGGAGGGATACGAACTCGAAGATCACGATCTCGGGCTCCCGAACCCTCATGAGGCGGAGGGCGGCCTTCAGCTGGCTTGAAATGAGCTTGTGGTCGGCCCCCAGGACGTCGATCATCCGGTCGGATTGTTCGGCCTTCCACTTATGGTACGCCAGGTCTCTTGTGGTGTAAAGGGAGGTCCCATCAGACCTCTTGAGGACGAGCTTCTTCTCAAATCCGTGGTCTGTGAGGTCGAGCTGGAGGGCCCCCTCATCCCATTCGGTCAGCCCCGTCGACTCCAGGGCCTTTACGACCCGCGCCGTCGATCCGTCCCGGACGAACTCGCCCTCCCAATGGTACGAGTCGTGGGAGATGTTCAGCCTCCTCAGGGTCTCCTCGATCCCGGAGAGGGCGTAATCCACCGCCGACTTGAACTTCGCCGCCGTCTCCGGGTCGCCGGACTCGTAAAGCTGCATCAGCCGGTCGACTCCCGCCTTCAGATCCGGCTCGGCGGCGAGGTCTTTATTCGCCTGGATGTAGACTTTGGCGATGGCGTGGTCGGCCTTCGAGTTGTCGAGGGGGTAGCAGCCGCAGCCCCAGACGACGATGGCGATCTGCCGGCCCATGTCGTTTACGTAGTACTGGGCCTCCACCTCACAGCCCGCCCGGCGGAGGATCCGCACCAGGCTGTCGCCGATGACCGAGTTTCTTATGTGGCCTACGTGGAGGGGACCGTTGGGGTTTGCGGAGGTGTGCTCGACGTTCACCTTATCGGTCATGGACCCCGTCCAGCATCGGTCGCCTTCGGCCTCTCGGACGACGGAGTCGAGAAACCTGCGGTTTATTCTGAAGTTGAGGTAGGGGCCCATCGCCTCGATCCGGTCGACGGTCCCCATCTCGTCGGCGACCATCGCCTCTTTTATCTCCTGGGATATCTTGGCGGGATTTCTCTTGAGGACGGGGGCGAGCCTGAAGGATATGGTGGAGGCGAGGTCGGCGTGGGGGCTTGTCTCCAGCAGAAGCTCGTTTCCATCGACCTTGCCGTCGTTCTCGGGCAGCACGAACCCGCATCGATCCAAGGCGTCGCGCAAGAGCGACTCGACATCTCTCCAGAAGTCCAGAAACATGAGAACATCACCGTACGACTCAGGGCAGGGAAGTTCGATATACCGATATAAGCGTTGCGACGCCTGATAGGGGGAAGGCCCCTTGCTGATGGAGCAGATGGAAAAACATAATATAATAAGTCGGTGTATAAGTCTTAGAGAAAGATGGGGTATCGATTATGAAGAAGATTCTTGCTTTTCTCGTGATCATCTCGGCCCTCACCGCGGCCACAGCCGCAGCCGCCGATGACGGCACAGGCGAGATCGAGGCGATCACCATCCTCAGCCTTCCCGTCGACTCGGTGACCATATATCCCGACGGCCTCGCCACGGTGAAGAGGACCGGGGAGATGGAGGTGACCGAGGGGGTCCACTCGTTCGTCATCGACCTGCCGGCGTCGGTGAGGATGGAGTCGGTCAGGTTTTCCGTCACCAACTCCACCGTCGAGAAGGTGGTCTACGACGACAACCTCGAGTACACCCTCAACGTCTCGTCCACCGGCCTCCAGAGGTTCGAGCTGGTCTACCTGATGCCCAGCGCCGGCCGATGGACTCCCACCTACTCGGTCCACCTGGGGGAGGAGTCGGTGATCGTATCGGCCCAGGCCGTCGTATCGAGCAACTTCGGCGAGGACCTGGAGGGCGTCACCCTGAAGCTCGTCGCGGGGCCGCCTCAGGCGGAGCCCCTGGCGCTCCTGAGATCGGCGGGCCTCGCCGATTATGCCGAAGCTGAGATGGCGATGGAAGAGGCAGCGCCGGCGGCTTACGCCCCCAATGCGGCCCCGGCGCCCGCTACCGGGGAGCTTGAGACCCTTTACATCTACGAGCTTGCAGGAAGAAAGGACCTTGAGATGAACAAAGAGGTGGGCTTCCCCCTCTTCGAGGAGACCGCCCCCATAACCAGGAGCTACGTCTGGAACGCTTACTACAACAGCGATGGGCCGGTGACGGAGAAGGTCAAGGCGAACAACACCATGAAAGACCCCTGGCCTGCCGGTTCGGCCCTCCTCTACAAGAACGGCGAGTACGTCTCTGAGGTGGAGATACCCTTCACCCCCACGGGGACCGAGGCCGAGATCGAGGTGGGGGCCTCGGCAGATCTGAAGGTCGAGCGGAAGCTTGCTAACTACACTCCTTTGGAGGAGATCGTCCAGGTTCCCGGAGCCGGAAACACCACCACGGCGATGAAGGTGACTACGGAGACCTGGACCTACCAGCTCAGCCTCAAGAGCAACGTCGATAGAAACGCCACCGCCGAGGTCTCGGATACGAAGCCCCTGAAGGCGGAGATGATCTCTGCGGAGCCGGAGCCCGAGGAGACGACGGCGACGGGGCTCGAGTGGGTCCTGGAGGTTCCGCCCCGGGAAGAGGTGACGATAGAGTACACCTACAGGGTCGTGACAAAAGAGGTGATGGCGGGCGAAAATTGAGCCCGCCAACGCCACTGATTTTTTTAAGCCCAGTCTCTTCTTGGAATCACTCGACTACGATCGAATGAGGCTTCACCACGATCAGCTTCGGCAGGCGGACGACCAGAACCCCGTCTTCGTACCTCGCCTTCACCTGCTCGGGCTTCACCTCGGCGGCGAGCTTCACCCGCCGGCTCGTCTCCAGTTCCGGCCTCTCCCGCAGGGTGTAGGTTCCAGCCGGCCGCTCAAACCTCGCCTTGACGGTCACGGCGTCCTCGGTCACCCCCAGGTCGATCAGCTCCTTCTTCGTACCCGGAAGGTCGACGTAGACGATCAGCTCTTCAGGTGAGTCGATGACGTCCACGGCGGGAACGTCCCCGGCCTCGGGCAGGTCGAGGGCGACGTCCCCCAGCATCTTCTTGAAGACCTCTCTCGCCTGGACCGACCTCTTCATCGACTCCATCACGGCTCTGCCCACCATCCTTTCCGCATCCTCTCTCATACAAAACACCTCAATTTCACAAAATTTTGTCTGATGTATTTCACTCTTCAGACGCCATTCTCGCCATCTTCTTCCTGCCGGGTCCGGGCAGGTTCTTCCCGAACCCCGGCTTTGCGAATAGCTCCCCGTCCGCAAAGACCACCTCGCCCCGGATCATGGTGATCTTTGGGAACAACGCCCGCCTCCCCTCGTAGGGGGTCCACTCGGCCCCGCTGTGGAGCCGGTCGGCCCTGATGTCTGTTGCCGCCCTCGGATCGATGATGGCGAGGTCCGCGTCCTTTCCGACGGCGATGGCGCCCTTTGCCGCGAGGCCGAAGATCTCGGCTGGCCTCCGGGATAGGGCGTCGACCATCCGGTCGAGGGAGATGAGGTTGGACCGAACGGCTATGAGGAGGAGGGGGAGCATCGTCTCGACTCCGGGGACCCCAGGCGGCGCGTCCCAGATCTCGTCCTTCTTCTCCTCGGGAAGGTGGGGGGCGTGGTCGGAGGCGACGACGTCGATGTACCCTCTCCGGAGGCCATCCCAGAGGGCGTCCTTGTCCCGATAGTCCCGAAGTGGCGGGTTCATCTTCAAGAAGGTCCCCTGCTTTCTCCAATCTTTCTTGGTGAAGAGGAGGTGGTGAGGCGTCACCTCGCAGCTTACCCGCTTTCCGCCCCTCTTCGCTGCTCTGACCAAATCCAGCCCCTCGGATGTGCTTAGGTGGCAGAAGTGGACCCGATCGGTCATGGCCAGGACCTTCTCGATCGCTGCCGCCTCCGCCCGGTTCGGCCTTGCCATTGAGTAGAGCTCAGGCTCCCGCCGATCTCTCAGGGGCTCAGTATTTTCCCGGATCACCTCCCGATCCTCGGCGTGGATCGTTGGGAGGAGCCCCGCCTTCGCCGTCTCGTTCAGAATCTTCTGGAGATCTTCGTTCTCGTGATCGTAGGTGAATATCTCGCCGATGGCTGAGGCTCCAAGACTGGCGAGCGTCTTCACCTGGCCTGGGCCTCCGTTGAGGCAGAAGTCGACGACCGAGCGCCTCTCGGCGATCTCCAGCTTAGTCCTGTAGGACCGGCCGTCCACGGTGGGGGGGTTGGTGTTGGGCTGGTCGACGACGGTGGTCACCCCCCCGGCGACAGCAGAGGTCGAGCCCGTCTCCCAGTCCTCCTTGAAGGTGAAGCCGGGGTCCCGGAAGTGGACGTGGATGTCGATGGCCCCCGGAAGGACGATCATCCCCCGGCCGTCGATCGTCTCTTCGGCCTGATGGCCGCCGCCGAAGTCGGCGATCTTCCCGTCCCTGATCCAGAGGTCGACGTTCTGGAGGCGGCCGTCGAGGTAAACCCGCCCGTTTTTGACGACCCGGTCCATCCGGGTCATAGTTTGTATCCGAACTTTCTCAGCATCCCTCTCCGATCGGCCACGTCATCAGCCGTCTCCGCCCCTTTCGGGGCTGAACCGTCGACGACGCCCATGATCCCGCCGCCCTGCTCGGTCCTCGCCACCACCACCTCCACGGGGTTTGCGGTGGCGCAGAAGATGCCGCAGACCTCCTGGACCGCCTTTATGGAGTTGAGGACGTTTATCGGGAATGCGTCCTGTAGCAGTATGACGAAGGTGTGGCCGCAACCGAGGGCGAGGGAGCACTCCCTCGCAGCAGCGATCAGGTCGGGGTCGTTTCCCTCGCACCGGACGAGACACGGTCCGCTCGCCTCGGAGAAGGCGATCCCGAACCGCGATTTGGGGGCGGTTCCTGCAATAGCCTCGTAGAGGTCTTCTGCGGTCTTGATGAAGTGGCTCATGCCTAAAATGAGGTTAGAGTTCTCTGGGATCTTCAGCCTTATCGTCTCAAACTCCATCTTCGAATCCTCCTGGCAAAAATAGGGGATCGAGACGACTTATATTTATGGCTCGGAAGCCCGGGTTTCGGAGCAGGGTATCCTTCCCGGATCTCGACCTTTTTCCGTCAGAACCGTCGAATATCGCCCCTCCGCCTGAGGCGGGGTCGGTAAACGACACTTTTATTTAATCATCGATGGAAAGAGAATGGACGGAGAGCGGCATGAGAAAGATCGAATACTGCCCCCTAAGCATGAAGAAGCTTCTGGTGGAGATGAAAGACACCAGTGAGCTGATGGTGGATCTGGGATATTCCGCGGTCCTCTACGACGACTACGACCTGGCGATGGAGGTGATCAGGCTCGAGGAGAAGATGGACGTCTACGACTACCACGTCCAGATGGCGGCGATGCTAGCCGCCAGGACCGTCGAGGATGCCGAGGCCCTCTCCGGCGTCCTCCAGATCGCCTCGGCGGCGGAGATCATCTCAAACGCCGCAGGGGACATCGCCAGCATCGTTCTTCTGAAGATGGGGATGCCCTCCGAGCTGAAGAAGGAGCTTAGACTGGCCGACGAGACGGTGGCTCGGGCCGTGGTGGGGGCGGATTCGAAGGTGGCGGGCAAAACCCTCGACGAGATCTCCTTCGAGACGGAGGCTGGGATGAGCGTCATCGCCATAAGGCGGGGCGATAGCTGGATCTACGATCCGGAGATGGATGCCGGGATCAAGGCCGGGGACATACTATTTGCACGGGGTCACGACGAGGGGGTTCCCCTCTTCCTCGAGATGGCGACGGGCAAACCCCAGGTCCCGAAGGTCTACCAGGAGAGCGGTATCGACCAGCTCGAGAGGGCCCTCGACGTCATCGTCGAGATGAAGAACAGGTCGGAGCTGGCGGTGGGCCTCGCCTACACCGCCGTCCTCTTCGACAGCGAAGAGGTGGCCGTCGAGGTCGAGGTGATCGAGCAGGAGATGGACGAGATGAAGTACGACCTCCAGCGGTGGGTCCTCCGGGCGGCAAAGCTCGTCGACGACATCGAGAACCTCCGGGGACTTCTCCACCTCGCCGTCTCGACGGAGATCATCAGCGATGCGGCCCTCAAGATAGCAAACGTCGTCCTCCACGACATCGAGCCCCACCCGATCCTCGCCATGGCCATGAGGGAGTCTGACGAGGTCATAACAAGAGTCGAGATCGCCCCCGGAGCGGAGATGGACGGAAAGACCCTCGGCGATCTGGACCTGGAGACGGAGACCGGGATGTACGTCATGGCAGTAAAGCGGGGTGGGAGATGGACCTACTACCCCAAACCCAGGGTGACCCTGGGGGCAGGAGACCTGATCTTCGCCCGGGGGAGCAAGAGCGGCGAAGAACTTCTATTGAAGATGAGCGGCGTTCGGCCCTGATCGGACCGCAACGACGACGAAGCCGGCACCGGGTCCCTGTCGCTCCGTTCCGTCTCCTCTCTGCCGATTCTATGCCGATCGGCTTCGGCGCTCTTCTCGGCCAGCCAAAAGTATGTCAGTCGATCTGGGCGGGTCCATCAATGCGAGCCGGTCCGTCAATGCGGGTCGGTCCATCGGTGCTATCTTCTTTTCTGGACCTTTTTGCGAAGGACGATCGTCGAGGTGACGAAGTAGCTGGTGGCGAAGATCGCCGCGGCGAAGAACGACTCGCCGAGGGAGGGGTTTCCGAGGTAGTCGAGGTAGAGGGTGTAGACGAGAAAGAAGAAGAGACCAGCCACCAGGGCCTGGCTGGCTACGCTCCTCCTCTTGAAGTTCGCAAGGATGCTCATGCTGGTTCTGAGGAGCTACAGGTACTTCACCTCTTCGTCCGGAACGACTGCCTCGACCTCCGATATCTTGCCGGCTCTGGTCATGTAGAGCCTCGTCCACCAGACGGTGGTGAGGGGCGATATCACGAGAACGCTCACGACCCCGTTCACCATGGAGAAGATGCCGCTTGCGGTCTCCGATCCCGAAAAGGGCGCTCCAATAACCTGGATCGCCACCGAGACCGCCATCGCCACGAGCCAGATCAGAAAGACGTCCATCTTGTTCGAAAGGAAGAAACCTACCCCCGCCTTTATCGCTCCGATCGGCCCCAGCCCCTCGACCACCAGGGCGTAAGGGATCATCGCCAGGAGGAGGGATACGAGAAGGCCGAAGATTATGATCAGGATAATCCACATAACGAAGGGGCCGAATTCGGGATCGTTCTCCTCTAAGACGGCAGCAATATCTGAGAGGAACGGAAGCGATAGGAGGACTCCTACGGCGAAGACGATGATCGTCGTCAGGACTTCCGCCAGAAAGAGGCTGAGAAAGTGCCGCCTCCCCGAAGCTGTCATATCCTTCAGAGTGGTCCTGCCGGCGAGGGTCGCCTCTTTTGCCATCCCGATGGCCCCGGCGGTGAAAAACGACGTCGTAAGCCCCATGATCAGGAGGTCCAGGAGGACGACCGCCGCCAGAAGTCCGATGTTGGTCGCATCCAGGAGCAGGTCGATCAGCTCCTCCGGGTCTTCAACTCCTTCTGCCGCGGAGAGGATTTCGGGCGAAGTGGTGAAGAGCGGGTACAGAATCAAAAACGCCATGATGATGGCCAGGAGGACGATCGCCGCGATCGTCAGGACGAAGGGGACGGCCAGGTTCAGGTTCCGTTTCCAGGTCTCAAATCCCCTCCTTATCAGGGTGCCGATATCTTCGTACATATAATTCCCTTTGTTAGGCGGGAATATAATACTCCTTCGAGAGGTTTGAGGATCGACCAACCGGATCTGAGATCTCCCTGCAGGTTATGCGCATATTTCCCGGAGGTCGTCGCCGACGTGGTGGACCGACCCGACCGCTTCGCCCGATCCTCGCATCTCGGGGCTGGGGAGGTGGGTGGCCTTCGAGACTCTCTCACCCATCGACCCCTTCCTCATCTCCCGCAGACTCCTCTCCTTTCGCTTCCCCTCCTCCGACCACCTCTCCCTCACCGATGGGGATCGCGACGTGGATCGTATTGAGGAGGCTCTCGGTCGGCTCCACCGGCGCGTCAGAGGCGATGGTGCAGTCGACCTGGGCGTAGAGGGTACCGTTCACCTCGCGCATGTCGGGCCAGTAGACGGCGCAGACGAGGATCTCACCGCTGGGCCATTCGCCGAGCCCCAGGATCGCGGGCAATCCGTCGATCCGTTCCTCATAGGTGTGGACGGTGGTGCAGTTGGCGTCTTCAAGGTAGCTGGTCACGGCCCTCCGGGTGAGGGTGCTCGTCGCCAGAACCGGGATGCCATAATCGGTGAGGGCGATCATCATGCTTCCATTCCCGCGGACCCAGCAGACATGAGACGGATGCTCTTCCCCGTCGACGGTGGCGTAAGGCACCTCCTCGAACTCGAGCTCGTAGCCCGTATAGTCCCCCAGGTCGAAGGAGACCGTGTAGCCGCCAATGGTCACGTTCTCCTCGGCGGCCTGGGCCCCAGCCAATAGCAGCACCAGCGCCGGGACAATGAGCGCTCCCAGCACGGAAACCCGCTTCATATCACGCTTCATATCACGCTTCAGACCCCGCTTCCTGCCATCTTCCGAGCCCAGATTCAAACCCACCAACAATCCCGTCATCGAAACCTCACTTCCATTTGACAGGACCCGGATAGATCCGCATCTCTAATAAATGTTATATCAGAGGCTCGACAGAACTTTTCTCCGGCAGGAACCGGATAAGATCGAGCTAGAAATATGGAGTCTAGAGAGATGACCCTCAGAAAACACGTCAGCCTCAACATCAACGTCCGGGGGGTCGAGCCCTCCGCGACCCTCGCCATCAACGAGAGGTGTAAGCTCCTCGAAAGCCAGGGAGAGCGGGTCGCGAATCTGGGCCTCGGCCAGTCGCCCTTCCCTGTTCCGACCCCGGTGGTTAACGCTCTGCGGCTCTACGCCTCCGAGAAGGACTACCTCCCGGTGAGAGGTCTTCCGGCCCTGAAGGAGGCGGTGGCCGACTTCCACCGCCGGAAGGACAACGTCAGCGCCAGCGGCGAGAACGTCATCGTCGGCCCCGGTTCAAAGGAGCTGATGTTCATCCTCCAGCTCGTCTACTACGGCGAGATAATCGTGCCCACCCCCGCCTGGGTCTCCTACGTCCCCCAGGCCCAGATCCTTGGAAAGAAGGTCCGCCTCCTACACACCACCTTCGAAGATAAGTGGCACATAACCGCCGAGAGGCTGGCCCGGTTCCTGGAGAGCGAGCAGGACATCTACCGCCCTCGAATCCTGGTTTTGAACTACCCGGGAAACCCCGACGGTCTCACCTACACCACCGACGAGCTGAGAGAGATCGCCGATGTCGCGCGAGAGTACGAGGTGATCCTCCTCTCCGACGAGATCTACGGCCAGCTCCACCACCGGGGCGAACACGTCTCCGTCGCCCGCTTCTACCCA
>ERZ795053.3094-NODE-3094-length-19311-cov-6.544402_pt1 | contig 19311 bp, 12 predicted proteins | sample MGYA00375137_ERZ795053 | MGnify/ENA primary metagenome ERZ795053 (study PRJEB30182, sample SAMN05720284) | activated sludge metagenome | isolation source: Anaerobic digester | place: Hong Kong | collected 2014-12-17 ...
TCCTGATCACCATCTTCCTCAGCATCACCTTCCTGGCCCACCAGATTCAGGCCGTACCCAGCGAATCAGAGACGATCATCTCCCAGTTGGGCCGGGTGGTGTTTGGCGATGGCAGCATCCTCTATCTGGCGATGGTGGCCGGCACGGCGCTCATCTTGTTGATGGCCGCCAATACCAGCTACGCCGACTTCCCTCGCCTGGCCGCTTTGCACGCCGGCGACGGCTTCCTGCCGCGCCAGCTAACCTATCGCGGCGGCCGTCTGGTCTTTTCCTGGGGCATTTTGACCCTGGCTACGCTGGCCTCCTTGCTGGTGATCGTGATGAAGGCGCGGACGACCGCCCTGATCCCGCTGTACGCGATTGGCGTGTTTCTCAGCTTTACCATTTCCCAGGCCGGCATGGTGGTTCGCCTGCGCAAGATTGGCAAGCTAAAGCCGGGGGAAACGCTGCAAGGGCTGGAAACTGTGCTGACCCATGACCCGCGCTGGCGTCTGAAGAGCGTGGTCAGCGCCATCGGCGCGGTCTGCACGGGCATTGTGATGCTGATCTTTGCCGTGACCAAGTTCACCTCCGGGGCCTGGTTTGTGATCATGCTGGTTCCGGTGCTGGTCTTTGCCTTCTTCCGGGTGCATCACCATTACAAAGACGTGGCCGAGGCGCTGACGCTCAGCGAAAAAGAATATGACGTCGCCTCGCATCCGGTGCTGACAGTGGTGCTGGTGGACGGCGTGCACGCCGGAACCATTCAACTGATTAACTTTGCCAAATCGCTGAACCATCCCTGGCATGCGGTGCACATTGGCGTGAATCCGGAAAAGTCGCGTAAGGTGCGCGAACTGTGGGATGAACGCATTGGCGAAGGCGAACTGGTGGTTGTGCCCTCGCCTTACCGCCAGCTTAACCGGCCCATCCGCACCTACGTGGAGAACCTGCTGCGGCAGAATCCGGACGCCTTTGTCCATGTGGTGGTGGGGCATCTGGCGATGGATTCGCCCTGGAAGCAGGCGCTGCACCAGAACAGTGTGCTGATTTTCAACATGGCGCTCAACGGCTTGGAGCGGGTGGTGGTGACGATTGTGCCGCACCAGATTAAACGGGAGGATGCCGAAGCAGGCGCGGTTGACCGCAATATGTTTACGCGGGAAGATTTGCGCCGGGATAAGGAGAAAACGGCCGGGGATTAAGACAGATAGATTCCCGATGTCATGCTGAGGGTTACGAAGCATCCCCCTTGCCGGGAAGGGCAGGCGCGAGGGGGATGCTTCGCTGCGCTCAGCATGAGGGGGAGGCAGCGGGACTCAGGGGGAAGGTTCCGGGGGAGCGGGCGGCTGGGTGACGATCTCTACGAAGCTGAGCTGCCCGGCAACGATTTCCACCGGCTGGCGGTATTCAACATCTTGCACTTTGGCATAGAGCGTGTAGGCGCCGGGCAGCAGGTCGGGAAAGACGAAGTTTTCGGCGTAGCCTTCGTCGGGGTTCATCAGGTGATCGGGGTCGTCGAGGTAGGTCCAACTGTTTAGGAATTGGGGTTCGTCGCCACGGCCGTCGACCAGCGTCACCGTGATGCCCTGCCAGGCACGGCCGTTTTCATCCACCAGCCGCCCCACCAGCACCCCCCGCGTCGTGCCGGGATCGACCCACAACATCGGATTGCGCGTCGCCCCAAATTCATTCGCCCCCACCCGCACCTCAAAATGCAAATGCGGGTTGGTCGCCGCGCCGCCCACGCCAATCTCGGCCACCTGCTGGCCGCGGCTGACCCGCTGGCCTGTCTCTACGGTGATGCCCAGGACGTGACCATACAGGCTGTAAACCGGCTGGTCGAGCCAGGTCACGTCATGCTCAATCACCACCAGGTGGCCGTACCAGTCGCAGCGCCAACCAAACCAGACCTCGGCGTCCGGCCCGGCGTAAACCACCACCCCATCGGCGGCGGCCAGCACCGGCGTGCCCATCTCTTCGGCCGAGTCGACGCCGTTGTGCAGCAGGTAACGGCCGTTGCCATCCGTGCCATAAGGAAACGTCGGATTCACCAGGAAGCGACCACCGCCGGGCAGCGGCTTGGCCAGCCAGAAATGGTCCGCGCTTAAGGCCGGGTCCGGCGTGGGCCAGGGCGCAGCGCCCAACACCCCGCGGGCATATGCCGGCTTCACCGGCGGCTCCGCCGGGCATTGGCGACCGGCAGGCACGGCCGTCGGCCGGGCGGTGGGCGGCGCGGCTTCTGGCGTAGCCGTCGGGCTGGGCCTGGGAGCAGTGGGCGACGGCGTGCGGCTGGGACGAGTCGTCGCCGTAGGGGATGGCGTGGCCGACGGCACGGCCGTGTCCGTTGGCGGCACAGACGTGGGCGAGGCCGGCGGGCTGGTGGGTGCGGGCGTGGCGGGCAAAACGGCCGTGCGCGCCAGCGTGGGCACTGGCTGCGCCTGGGCCAGCGCCCCGCCGCCCGCCGGACCACAGGCAGCCAGCAGCAGCGCCAGGGTTAGCAGCAGCCAAACGCGCCGGTGAACGGGAAAGAGAGGCTGAGATGGGTCCAATCTTGGAGATTGGACCAATCTGGTATCGCTGGATAGGTAGGGTTTTCTGTCAGATTGCCGCATGGGGGGTATTGTCCGTCAGGCGGGGGGCCGCGTCAACCGGCGGCGGGCACAGACCCCAAGGGTTTGGCAAACCCTTGGGGTCTATCGGGCAGCCGGTTGCGCCCACCAGGGGAAAAGCCCTATAATGTCACCAGCGTCACCCACTCACCGTTACCCAGACCATTCCTCAAACATACCCACCAGCATGATCCAGGTCGTCGCAGACTCCCTGGACCGGAGAAACGTCAACATGGCGACAACTTTAGGCCGTTATGAGATCCGCAAAGAATTGGGCCGGGGCGGCATGGCTACCGTTTACCTGGGCTACGATCCGCAGTTTAAGCGGGAAGTGGCCGTGAAGGTGCTGCCGCCGCAGTTCACCCATGACCCGACCTTTTTTAACCGCTTTGAGCAGGAAGCGGAAACCATCGCCCGGCTGGAACATACGGCCATCGTGCCGGTGTATGATTACGGCCGTGACGGCGACCATCCCTACTTTGTGATGCGCCTGATGGCCGGGGGCGACCTGCGCCAGGCCATTGCGCGCGGTCCCCTGCCGCCGCTACGCGCGCTGACGATTACGAAGCGGATTGGCGCGGCCCTGGCGAAAGCCCACGGCCGTAACCTCATCCACCGCGACATCAAACCCAGTAACATCCTCTTCGACGACGACGGCTATGCTTACCTGGCCGACTTTGGTATCGTGCGGCTGGCGGAAATGACGCACACGGTCACGCTGATCGGCACACCGGAGTACATGACCCCGGAGCAGATTCGCGGCGAAGCCATCGACGGTCGTTCCGACATTTACCAGTTGGGCGTGGTGGTGTATGAAATGCTCACCGGGCAGCAGCCCTTCACCAGCGAGAGCACGGCGGCGCTGCTGTACAAACACGCCCATGAACCGGCCCCGCCCCTGCGCGACCTGAATGCCGACCTGCCCGCCGCCTGTGAAGCGGTGATCCAACGTGCGTTGGCTAAAGCGCCGGCCGACCGCTACGCCACGGCCGTTGACCTGGCGGTTGATCTGGCCGCCGCCCTGCAAACGCCGGACGCCCCTGCCCCTGAGGCCAGCGCCCCACCGCCGCGCCCCCGGTCCCAACCTGATGCGGAGCCGCCGGTCAAGGCCGCCGCAGCGCCGGAGGCCAGCACCCCGCAGCCGGCGCCGGTCGCGCCGCAGCGCGAAACGCCTTCACCCCGACCGGCCGGCCACCCCATACCGCAAGCGCCGCCGCCGGCCAAACCGGACACGGCCGTCACCCGGCCGGCCATCAGCGCCAAAGATTGGCGCGGCCTGGGGCTGTGGGTGCTGGGCAACGCCCTCGGCTGGACCTTCGGCCAGTTCGTCACCCAATCGGTGGTGGTGTATCTGGCTTTTAACGGGTTCAGTCCCACACTGGCCGGTCTGATCCTCGCGGCCATTACGGGGCTTAGCTGGGGAACCGGCCAATGGCTGGCGCTGCGGGCTTATTGGCCGGTGGACCATCGCTGGATTTGGGCAACGGCCGGGGCTTACTGGCTAACGGCGTTTATCGGCGGTTTCCTCGGCTCACACCCTGGGACTATCACGGCCGTTTCCCTGCTGTGGGATCTGGTCACGGGCCTGATTATCGGCGGGGTGCAGTGGCTGCTGCTGCGCCGCCGCCTGGATATGGCCTGGGTGTGGCTGCCGGCGGCCACCCTGGGCCTGCTGCTGAACCGTTGGCTGACCACCATCTGGTATCGAACCTTTGGCTATGATGCCTGGGGCCAATGGCTCACCGCCGGCAGCGCGGGGCTGGCGCTGGCCTTGTTGAACGGCGCGTTGTGGGGGGTGATCACCGGCGCGGCCTTAGTCTGGCTGGTGCGCCGGGCGCGGCAGGCCGCCGCCTGAATTCCCCCCCTGATTGCTGCGCATCCTGCGGTTGGCATCCGGCCAGATGAGACCAATCTTGCTGGATTTTTAGCAATGAAGTGGGCCATGCCCACCCGATGCGTAGGGGCGAGGCGACGCGGCCATCCCTGAGACAAACAAGACTTGTTTTCTCGCGCCGCCTCGCCCGTGTCCACGCCCAGCAGCGGGCCAGACAGGCGGAGAAAACGGCCGTTTGTTTGGCCCATATCTCGCCCGCCTGTCTGGCCCCTACAAGGGTCCGCTCGTTTCAGGCTGTGGGGCTGCCGGCATCTCTTCTGATGCGTCAAGGAGATTGGACCCAATCTGGGGCTGGCTGCCTCGTTTGGCCCCCCCGCACCGGCCTGCGCCCCGGCCATTTCCTCCTGGTACTTAAGGGCTATTCAGCTGCATTCACGTTTTTTTTATAATTTATGTCATTAACGAATCCGGTCACGATTCAATTTTACCTAAAGGGGTGTGCAGCAGTAACGGGTACAAGAATCACCAATTAGGATCATCCAATTGCATTTGAATACGTCCCGCCAATCACGCAGCCTACACAATTCAGGAGGTATTTTTATGAGTATTGAATATTCTCTTGTTGAGAATAAGCTGGGTACCAATGAAGGGTCCTACCGGGCGATGGTACAGCCTAAAGGCACCATCGATCTGGATGGCGTTATCGATCGGATGGCCCGCCGCGGCTCGACGCTGATGCGCGAAGATGCGCTGGCCAATCAGGAAGCGTTTTTCGACACCGTCTTACAGCTTTTGCGCGAAGGGTATAACGTAACCACCCCCACGGCCAATTACAGCGCCAGCATCAAAGGCGTCTTCGACGGCCCGGATGACTCGTTTGACCCGGCCCGCCACAAGCTGGAAGTGCGGGTCAATCCCGGCAACGGCCTGCGGCCGGTCCTGGATAAAGCAGCCGTCAGCAAGATGGAGGCCACCACGCCCGTCCCGAACCTGACGCTGTTCCACGACCACGAAAGTGACACCAACAACGTCACGGCCACGCCGGGCGGCGGTGCAAAAATCAAAGGGTATCGCCTGAAGTTTGACCAGAGCGACCCGGAGCAAGGCATCTTTTTTGTGGCTCCCGGCGACGTGGAGACGCGCGTAAGCCGGGTGTTGAGCATCCGGCCTTCCGAGGTGGTCTTTATCCTGCCGGAACTGCCGGCCAATACCTACCGCATTGAAGTGCGCGGGGCGTTTGGCAAGCAGGTTCGCGCCGGGGCATTGACCAGCAAGGTGACTGTGGCCTGACGGCCGTTACGACCGTGATTCGTTGCTGAAGCGGCCGGCCCACAACGCCGGCCGCTTTTTTTGTCCTCTCTTCCCTGCCTCCGCCGCCCCCCTGCCCGGCCGCCGCCGGAAACCCAATAGCAGAAAGTTTGCAGAAGACCCGAAGGGTTTGCAACCGAGGACACTCGTCTCAATGGATGCAAAACCCTTCGGGTCTATGTCTCAAAACCTTTTGCGGTTGACTAAACCTAAGCCAGAAACGAAATAAAATAAAGTTAGAAACGGTTTAAACCTAACTTAGATCCGATCCGTTTTTAACTTAGGTTTGTTCCGTTTCTGGCTTAACTTTTTTTCGTTCCAGGCGTTAGGTTTTTTTCATTTCAAGCGTTAGAAACTTTTCGTTTCACGGCTTAGGATTTTTTCATTTCAAGCATTAGGTTTTTTTCGTTTCACGTGTTAGAAATTTTTCGTTTTACGGCTTAGGATTTTTTTATTTCAAGCCCTGGCTCCTTTTATCTCTGGGGAAGGCCTTGGGCGGGGCGGGAGGCAGCGCCGATCTTTACGTTGATTGCAAGGATGGCGGGGTAAACTGGTGGAATCAGGTGAGATGCAGCCTGGCCTGGGGGCAGTTGGTACTTTCTTCTCATGATGAATGGGTGACATTTTTCCATGACAAACCAGGTGGTTTTATGCTATCTTTGGAGGCGTGATTCAGTGGAAAAAGGAAACCAAGTCAAGAATAGCTAGTGTGCTTGCTATATAAATATTCGACATTCCCGCAAATATAAGAATAGAGTCATGACAGTTATACAAGATGCCGTAGATGCACTTCGTATTGGTGATACCGTAAATGCATATAAACTCTTGGCAAAACATGTAGCAAAAAATCCAAAAGATGCTCATGCTTGGTACTTACTAAGCTTTGCTGTTGAAAAGAGAGAGCATCAAATAGATTGTTTAGAACGGTCATTAAAAATTTTGCCAGTTAATGCCAAAGCCAAAACTCGTCTGTTACAAATCACAGAGTCAAATCAAAACAATGAAATGCCATCTGCGAATGGGGTAACTAATAAAAAAAACCGTACCCCCGATACAGATCATGAGAGACCCATTGAACCAGAAAGCAATCCAACAAACAAAAACTTTTCAAAAGAATCTTTGGAAGAAGCTATAGAGGACTGGCAAAAGAATTTAAGTTATAGAGAAAAGAAGGTAATTGAATACATATATCTTGGTGACAATCGGTTTTCGGTTGGCTCTATTGGTCGGATAATAAGTGAACCTAAAGTAAATGTAGAAAAAATTCGCAGCCGTGCATTTGAGAAGCTCTTGCACATGTTCACTGACTCATCAATTAGTCCTTCAATAAGGAACCTTGTTGAAACAGTCACAATTAACGCAGGTTTAAACAACTCCGACTTAGTTTCAATTCTTTCCAAGAATTGGTTTACCGGGAAATACGATCTTTTGGGATTAATCGAGCTGATTCAAGAATTATGGCAACTGAATAGTAAAACTAGTGTAAGTGAAAGCCGACCACCTCAACTTACGGTCACTACAGGCCGCAAAACAGATATTCCAGTCCATAACTCGAATTCTTCAGGCATCAAAAACAATATAAATTTAAAAACAGTGGGAGAGACATCTGCTTTTTCCAAATCTAATGAGACAGATAAAAATAAGCCCATAATTCCGCATTCAAAACAACGAAGTTTATCTACCAACCAAAATACAAAGGTATCTCAATCTCAATTCGGCACAAATTGCTTATCTGCAAAAAATGAAGCCAACAAAAAAGAAAGGAGACCGAGTAAACACATACACAATCTGTGGCAGATCAGCGATAGTGGAGTAGATTATAAAAAGATTGATGTTTTCCAGTTTTTAATCGATGATGTATCCAGTCTCCCAATCATCACTAACCCCCATCAGGAACTATGGTTGGGAATACAACTCCAAGCCACTAATCGACTTTATGATATTTTGACATACAAAAAGCTCCGAGCAACTTACACCCCGAACTCTCGTGCTATTTGCCAATCGTTGTTGACAGCCTGGGAGTCTCTCAACCGAGAATGCATAAAGCAAGAATTCCAGTCTCCAAGGTTAGAAATTTGGGTCTCTGAACTGCTTTTGGCACGTCGCAATGTATATGAATTGCGTCGTTCTCGACTCCGTCGCTTTATAAGAAATGTGCAAAAGGCAGAAAATGAAAGAGGAATTGAAAAAATATTAGACCTTGTTTATCAGGTCACGGAAACTCTTGCAATATACTCTTCCAATGCCCTAGACCAACTTGGTAAATACATTATTACGCACAATAGCTTGCCACCTGTTAATGAGATGGAGACATGGTTACCATCTGATGAAGCCATGCTTAGGAATCAAGCTGAGGTACGAATAAATCAGGCACAACACATTCTGACCACAGGTTATTTACGCTATGCCATGCGAATTGCTCAAGGTTATGTAGATCGTGGTGTTCCATATGCCGATTTAGTCCAAGCTGGCTTCTGGGGCTTATTCAAAGCAGCCAAGAAGTTTGATTACCGCGTGCAAGCGAGGTTTGGCTCTTTCGCAACAAGTTGGATATGGCAAGCAATAGGCCGGGAAATTGCCGACCAGAGAAAAACAATCCGACTACCGGTTCACATTCAAGAAGACTTACGCAAATGGGAAAGCGCTTGTGAACGGTATGAGGATGGATATCATGATCCAACCCGAAATCATGATATTTTGTTCCATGCAGGTTTACTGGACCAAAGTGATTATGATATTTTACGCAAAGGTGAACCCAAAAACAGCAATTTGCCGGTAGAAGTGCTAGATAATTATGAGCGTGCGGTAGCAAAAGCCCGTAAACTATGTGGCATTTCGCCACAAATTTTTCCCTGGACAAAGATTCAGGTCATCAACCATCTGGATGTACAGTCTGACGTTGTTGAATCAATCGAAGAACTTCTATCAGATGATCTTCCCCCTCTTGATTATACTGTTGATCGACCTTTTATTCGGCAAATAATCGATGAACAAGTTTTTTCATGTCTGACAGAGAGAGAACAAGAGATACTAGCACTTCGCTATGGCTTGGCAGATGACGAAGAGAGAACGCTAGAAGAAGTAGGAAAGTTGTTTGGCCTCACGCGAGAAAGAATTAGGCAAATCGAGTCGAAAGCATTACAAACATTAAATAATCGCATAAAACTCGGCTTGCTGCCAGACTTAAGCTATTTGCTTCGTGAAAATGAACTGCATTTTAACCAATTTCAGAGCTTAAGTGAAAAAATAGTTTTACCCGCTCAAGAAATATTAGATGACAGTGATGTTTCCAATTGGGACCGGTTAACTGACTTATTAGCCCAGTTGCCTCGGAGTGATTGGGTCGAGGGAAGGTCTGGAACTCCGGTCGGTAAGCGGCAAGAGCAGTTGGTTTCCGCGTTGGAGCAATTAGGTATGCCAGCGCATGTGTCAGATATTGCCGAGCAAGTTAACAGCGCAGATGAAGGTAAAGACCTAAGTGATAATCATGTTTATTCACTACTACTTCGGGATGAGGAAACATTTATTTTATTAGGCCAAAGCGTTTTTAGTCTTGTTGCCTGGGAAAGTGCGAGGGCTAGTGAATCGCAGCCCATTTTAGCTTGCTCTCCTATGCCATTACCTGATCCACCTGATTATGAGGACGCCTTTTTTGAATCGGTGTTAGTGGGAAAACAGGCAATAGCTAGAGGATTGACGGCCGTCCAGTTCGTCAACTACATGCTGCACTGGGCAAAAGTTGAAGATGAGCCGCAGAAATGGTTTGTACAAACAATTTTATCGGCTTATTATTTGGTGGACCTCATTCCCTACGTGTTTACTTTTGGTGGCGAGAATCCTATTCTGGAATGTACGCTGCCTAACATTCCCATTCAGGAGTTACGCTATCATTGCTTGGCGAAATTATCAGAACGGTTAGTCGCTATGCCGGAATTCTGGTGGTTGCTACAGCAGCATCAACCTGCTCGGCCCACTGATTTAGGAGAAATGTTTGCAGACGTACATCCTTATGGCTTTGATGACACGCTACAACGCTTACGATTATTAGCCAGTCTGGGAGCAGCGCAAAAGTTGAAATATGGTGAGTACAAGTTGACGCCGATTGGTGAAGAATGTGCAAACAGGTGGAAACGAGAAGCCAAGTTGGAAATAGAAAATGAGGTTAGCATGGATATACTAGATCTTGAAAACAACTTTGCTAACTATATTGAATGGTAGGAATGAATGGAATTCATCGCATCTATCACTTTAGACGTAAGTTATGTGCACAAAATAAGACGCTTGTGGAAAATGAGCGGTGATCCCCGTAATCCATTAAAGAATGTTCTGGTATCACCACTTTTTACGCACCCAAAAACATTAAATACTTTTCGAGAACTTCGGGAAGAAAATATTGTGGAACAGATATTTTTCGATAGTGGTGCATACTCGGTTCAGAAAGGGCGATGTACTTATGAAGAAATGTATTGGTCGCTTTTGAATTATTATAGAGAAAATAATTGGGCTGACTGGTATGTGTTACCTGATTATGTTCCTTTGTCATCGGATACACCGGAAGATGTATGGTATAAAGTCCAAACTACAGCCAAGATGGGTAACTTGTTTTATGAAGAAATGCCAGAGCATCTTCGATTACGCGCCTTACCGGTTGTTCAAGGACATACTATTGATCAAATTGAGTTTTGTCTTGAATCCTTTCTAACAATGGAGGGCATACAACGCATCGGATTTGGCTCATTCCCAACAAATGGGAAAGATAGCAGTGTTAATACCTTGTCCCCCAGCGCATTAACCTTTTTGTCACATCTGACTAAGATACTGGATACTAAAGGAATCGGGTTACATGCGTTCGGTGTTGGAACACCACCTGTTATATTCTTGCTCCATCAAGCAGGAGTCAAAAGTTTCGATTCCGTAGGTTGGATGAAAACCGCAGGGTTTGGCAAGATTTACATGCCGTTTGTTAGAGCATACAATATCACTTACCGCGATCGCACAGCCAGGGGGTTAACCAAACAATCATTCCTTGAATTAAAGAAAACTACTAATCACGAGTGTTATTTTTGCCAATCTTTTGACACCCTAGCACAAAGTCGAGATTTTCGTTTTATGCACAACCTAACAGTAGTTATGGATACGATTGACCAACTAAAAGATCCCCAATCAATTGATGTGGAGAAAATCCTGAATACTTATTCCCCTTACTATGCAAAGATGAATATAGGTGCAGATGTATGACTCTTAGTTTCCATGTACGTCACGAAGTAACATATGATAGAGCTAAAGAGGTTTTTTTTGCAATTTCAAGGGAAGAAGGCTATGACCATGTTCTTCAAGCGAATCGACAAGTAACACGATTACGCCAGCTTGGTTTGTTACATGGTGATACTCTTACTCTTCTAGGGGAAAAGGTTTTTGCCCTTTGCGAATTAAAACCAGATTTGTGGGGAGACTTGCTGCATTTCTTCCATTACACGCTTTGGAAGCCCGAGAATAGCTCGGAAAATGGTTTTGCTTGGACTTATCATACTTTTGTCGATCATATTTGGCTTCTAAACGCAGTCCAAATAAATGTGGACACTTTAGAACCCATTGTTTCAACCCTTATTAACGATATAGAAGCAGAGCCTCAATTCCTTGTAGAGGAGACTCAAAATGCGGTGGTTTCTTTAAGCTGGCGAAGCCTAAAAGGTGTTCACAATTGGTTAGCAGGTTTAGTACCTCCTGTTATAGAAGGCGACCAGTTTACACGTCGTTTCTTCTGCCCGCCTGAACTGGTAATATTAGCTGCTGGTTGGACAGCACAACAAACCGACGGGGAACTAGGAATAGATTTCTTGCTTACACCAGATCGGCGGGAAATCATGTGCAAGGTTTGCCTGCTGGACCCTTCTGTCCTTGACCGTGTGCTAGATTGGACCCTCCCGTTGTACCCAGAAGTCATGGTAGCAGGAACAAACGCAGGAGTATATGGGCGTTTTATCCGCTTTCTTAAATGGCCTGAGTTAAGTGATTTGCTGCGTTAACTATGGCAGAAATACTGCATAAGCTATTCGCTCATGTTCCCAAAAATGGCTAAGAGAGAGCGATTAGCTAAGGGCAAAGACAAGGGTTTGCTGTGAGCCAGTTACTGACATTATTAAATCGCTTAAAAGCAGAAGCTCGCGTGGAAAGGTTGACGGATAGCCAACAGACAGTCTGGCACAGTATCCAGCAACAGTTACGCTTCCCTGAGCGCATCAACTTATTTGGCACGGTCGGTTCTGGGAAAACATTTCTCGCCTGGGCCTTGGCAAACGATCAAAATGCGGTCTACTTTGTCAGTCCGGAAGCGTTATTTCGGTCCAACTTCATAAACGAATCATCACAATTGATAATTGTGGACAATGGGGTGATTGATACAGTTGAGTTGCGCCGGTTGTTGGCTGAGTTACAGATGCGAAACGGCCGTTCTGCCCTCATCATTACCCGCCACCCCAATCAGATTGGTTTACCTCTTGTTCATTTACCATTGCCTACTTCGCAAGATATTACTATTGCCTATCGTAATCTCAGTTTGTTAGAAAAATACGCCTTGCCACCTCTTACTGAGGGAAATATGTGGCAAATAGTCAAATCAACATTTTCAATGTAGCAGGAGTTTTCACCATGAATCTTGAAGGATTACAAGCCATTCTCGACAAAGAAGAAATCGTCGCCACTCAACGTGCCGAGGATTTACTCACCCGCCCTGAAATCGTAGATCGTGTCTATCAAGGGCACGTCCGCACTTACATTCCTCTCAGTCGTCAAGCTTCAGGGAATGAAAATGGGCAAAGTGTAAAAGACTTTGAACGTCGCGTAATTAGAGAGGTGAAACAAGCCGGCGCCATTCGAGGGTATATCACGGCTGAATATGGACATGGCAAGACCAGCACCGCTCTTTACTTGTGGCAACAAGCCCGCGATGAAAACATCTTGGCTGTCCCTCCCTTCCAACTGAACAAACTAACTGACTTCATTCGTGCGACCTATGGCTGGGTACGTTACGAGATCAATCGGACACGACCTCAGTCTACATCCGTACAAGAAGCAGAAAAACTCTATGATTCCCTGATTAATCGTGGCGCAGAGAGCATTGCCAAACAATACAATATGTCTTTGGCTGACGCAAAACGTATGGCACGAGAAAAGCCAGAGGTATTGGAATTAACGCCAGCTGATTATATTCGCTTTTTTGAGGAAATGACCCGTTTGGCGGAAGATGCCGGTTTTGAAGGACTATTGGTTCTGGCAGATGAACTGCAACAATACATTGACCCTGAAATCAAACAAGGAATTAAAGATCCAATTAGCCCTTTCTTTGATATTGTGAGTGCCATATTGACCCGACGCAATCAGCTTCGATTTGGTCTGATTGTTGTCATTCCGCCAAAAGAGTTGGGCCAGTTGCGTGACGGCCGTGGTGACTTGATCCACCGTGCTTTGCAAGCTAGTCTAGACTTGCGAACAGTCTATAATCAAGAGTTTCCCCAACGATTATGGGAACGACTAGCAAAAGAGTTCAACTTTCAGGAGCACCAATCACGAATTATTAGCGCTGAGTGTTTGATGGCGCTAGGCCAGATTGGAGCTAGGGGTGATTTGTCAGATGGTCCTCGTACTGTGGTTAACACCTTACGGAGGGCAACACGTCGCTATCTGGACTTGGGACAACCAACTGATTCTCCGTACACGCCCGAATCACTGGTCAATGATTTACTACAGGGCAATATCCAATACGACAGCTCCAAGCGCATTGCCCAAGTAACATCTCGCGTTTTGGCTCATAGCCTCGTCAAAGGGCAGCCAGAACGCGAACGGGCGGTAAAATGGGCGGCTGCTTTTCCCAATGAAGGTGTGACGATGAGTTTGCAAGAAGCTCATCGGTTAGCGACTGTTTTTGATGACCTAGCCCAGAGTGGCGGTCTGGGCGATCTGATCATCTCGGTAGGCGATGTGCGTAACAAAGGGTTTACTTTACGAGATTTACAGGAAGCGCCTATCAAAACCGATTGGTTAAGCATGATGCTGCGTGAATACGGCCGTAATTATTTTGAAACGGCTGCCTCAACAGAAGATCGTGCCCTCAAAGGATTTATCAGCTTACTTAAGACTAAGGTTTTCCCAACGAATCAATGGACTATTACCAAAGAGATAACGTCTAGGTTGACACAAAATACGGGGATAGTCTTTGAGGGAAGCTTTACCAGCGCCAGTCGCAAGTTCCCAGAGCGAACAGTTCATGTGCGAATTCTGTGGGAAGATGAAAGCATCAAGGACGCGCACATTGAGGGAGAAGCACTGATAGAGATACGTTTGCGCCGCTATCTGGACCGCAAGGAGAGCGAACGGCGTTATCAGGCTGATCCAATGGAGATAGATTATGACGGCCGTCAGCTCTACTTCACTTTAAACTTAATGAGTCGGTCAATCGATCCCTCCCCTAATCTTGAAGAACAAATAAGTGCCTACATCTCACCCTTTAAGCTAACCCCGCTTCTTTTGCTTGCCTTACATCAGGCATTAGATGAGGAGCGGGATCGTAATGCAATTCCCAAAGCAGATGATCAATTCATTAAGTACAACTTCCAAACCGATTTGATGGAGCACGCATTTCGAGAACTATTTAACGAAACTGTTGGCATGCCTGTCGAATCAGCGCAGGAGCGCATAATTGAAATCGGCTTGAACAATTTATTCTCAGTTGCTTATCCTGATTATGAAACTTTGATAGTAGTTAGTAGTTGGGCTGCATCTCTGAAAAAATATCACAATGCTTTAGCTCTGTTGGAAACCAACCATGAGCGACAGGGACAAATTGTTGTTGAAGGCACGAAAGACGATATAGCCAAGCTGTTTACGCTTGCCAACCCTGGCCTAGACAGCTTTGCCCGCAATTTTCCTTTCCTGATTGCTGATGTAAGCAAACTACCTGGTAAGGGATTAGGCTCCGTCCGGTTTACTCTTCATCCTCTAGAAAAAGCGGTCCGAAATTGGCTTCAAGAAAGCTCTCAGAAAGAACAAGCTCAGGCAGCTGGTAAGACCTACGACCTACATCGGTTACCAAATCATCAGATTTACGACCGTGCCAAAGATCTAGGCTATCTAGATAAAGAAATTGATGCCATATTGGAACTCATGGAAACACGCGGGCTTGTTGAGCGAGATCTCAAACGTGGTTATGTGCGGGAAGCAGTAACTCAGGCACCTTCAGTTGATGAATTGGAAGCAGATATTCAGGAATGGTTGGCGGAGATCAATACATTACGCGAAGCCTTTCCACATGATCAACTATTGGCAAATTCAGCTGAACATGCAGAAAAGGCGAAAAAGGCAACGGCCGAACTGCGCCACAAGCCAAACGAAGGACTATTAATTAACAGCCGCCGCCGTGTTCAGCATGAACGCCAATTGCTCAGCACGTTAGCAGAAGACAAGCATAAGGCTCTGTTGAAAGATACGGCCAACCTCTTGCATCGCCTACCTGTTGGTGAACCTCGCCTGAAAGCAAACCTTGAAAAACCTTTGCTTACCAATGTGGGATATGGCGAACAAGTTGACGATCTGCGCTCTCGCTTATTCCGTCAATATACCAAACTCGAAACCGATTTTAGCCAGCTACAACAACAAATTCAGGCTACGCAGGCAACACTAAAGAAAGAAACCTTGGAATTGGTGACTCTGGCAAAGTTAGCCAGTGAGATTCATGCCTACGAGCCCTCTCTGGCCCGCTTAAAAGAAAACTATGACGAGTTCCAGTCAGCGTACAGGCAATATGCGGAATGGGTCAAACTTGTAACAGATGGCTCTACTCTGCGCGAAGAAATCCAGCAGTTAGGCGATCTTGTTTCAGAGGAAAATCATGAGTTTGACCAGTTAACTAATGAGATCCGTGGTCAATTAAGTGCTGGAAAGCTAGATGCGTTGCCATATGCACCAACTTTCAGTGTGCGCCTAAATGATCTAATTGAAAAGGTTCGCCAAATCAGATCTCATGCCACAAACCGATTTACTACTTTGCAAGAACGCTATCGCCAAGCATTGATAAGCCAGTTGAGCTATCCACCATCACACCTATGGAACCCACATCAATACAATCCGGTTGCACCACAGTCTAGCTATGACAAGTTACGAGATGACGTTCAAGAAACTTTGCGTGAAAAGGTGTGTCAAAAGCTGCAAGAACAACTTGAATACGAGCAAAAAACGGTTGATGGTACTTTGCAATCTCCACTGTTAAGCACACTCCTATTAGCCGATCAAGAACAGCTTCGGGAGCATGGGGATGAGTTAAACAAACGGTTACAAAGTCTGCGCACACAATTAGATGACACAATACGACAAGTGGGGGACAAGGCAGCAATAAACGATTTTCCTGAAGACGATAACGGCCGTTTTCAAGCGCTTCTACATACTCTTCGCGGCATATACGAAACACTTAGAGATATTAGTCAGCAAACCAAAAGGCTCAGTGCACATCTCACGAGCCTCGAACTTACTACTGATGAAAAGACCGTGCATCAAGCATTAATGAACGAACCAAAAGACGTAGCGTCTTTACGCCAACAAACCTCAAAGCTTAATGAGGATGCCTTTTGGAATGCATTAAAAGGGCTTAACGCAAAACGACGAGTGAATATTCTGGTCAGCCCGGTGCGCTATGATTGAGCCACTGCAAAAACTACTTCAACTTGCGCCGGTTATGGGACAGTTTCATCCCCTCTGGTCACTATGCTTACCTGCCGAGGTTGAAATTTCTGCTTCGGCCAAGGCCGTAGCGGAGAAGCTAGATAGTTTAGAACGTCACCCAGAACGGCCGATCCTTATTACAGAGTATGCGCCAATATTTGCAGATCGCTTCTTGACTCATCACCTACCAGATTCTCCTTCAGCGTCATTGGTTAACAATGGCTTGAAAACTCGTGTAGCGGCTAGTCATCATTTGTTAACACAAAAGGACATTGGCCAACGCTTAGTTAACGATACCGTCGTACGAGGATATGAAACTATCATCCTGATGCTTGTAGATGGTTTGAGTTATGAAGATACACGCCATTGGCCTTATCATTCAACTCCTTGTTTGATTACTGGCCCATCTATAACATTTGCCCGAACAGAGGAAGGAGACATTGTGCCAGACGTTGGTTTTCCAGCCATTGTCGGCAAAGTCTCAATTGCTCGACAGTTAGCCCAAGCAGGGCTTCCTTTTTCTCGCGGGTTCTCATATTGGGATCGGGAACAAAATGATGTGTCATCGTTCTTATTCTCCGGGATGCCCTTGGAGAAAGTTGAAGGAATTAGTCAAGCACTTAACTATCTCAAAGAACTCAATTTGCGGAGCACGTATATTCAAATAGTGCGTGAAGGTACAGATGGATTAGCTCATAGTCGGCGTGAAGTAACCCAACATGAAGTTGAATCCACAGTGAATGCGGTATTGGACGATTTTACATATCTGATTAATTTAGTCGCTGAAACTGGCCTTAAGGGAGCAGTTTACTTGGTTTCTGACCATGGTATCTTGTGGAAGCAACAACATACGTTTGAACGAATACCAAAAGAGAATTCAGCTCATGTGAGGTATTCATGGGAGCCACCGACAGATTTATCGCGTGTTTTTACTGCCCAAACAAGTAATGGTCCTTGTTACTTGAATTACTATCCTTATATCAGTCGTCATCTTCGTACCAATGATAGTGGAACACATGGCGGCCTTTCTTATTGGGAGAGCATTGTCCCTTTCGTTCATGTGGAGGTTAACCCATGAAGCTGCTTCTTGGTAAAGACACCCAATCTGACCAACCTGTGTACCTAACTGCTGAAGGAGCACGAGCCGTTTTAGTCTGTGGCAAGCGAGGTAGTGGCAAATCATATACTGTTGGTGTTCTTGTAGAAGAACTGCTAACAGCAGGTGAACGCAATATTATTCCCATCATCGTAGATCCGATGGGTGTCTATCACACGATGGTGCAGCCAAACACGTCTCAGCAAGACGAACTTTTTAGTTGGGGCTTGTCCACAAAAAGCTACCAAGTGCGCTTGCTTATTCCTGGAGACCCAACAACACTCTACGACAGCGAGGTACTAAATATACTGAAAGAGCGTAATGTCGAGATAACCCCATTACTTCTCAATGCCTCGGATCTTACTCCCGATGGTTGGTGTGATCTGTTTGATGCTGACATCAATAAGCCAATGGGCATCGTCTTGTTTCGAGCAGTCCAATTCCTACACAGGAAAGAAGGCACTTTTAGCATTCAAGACATCATCCGGACAATTGAGCGAGATGGTAAAGCGTCAGACACTAGCAAGGAAGCATTGTTAAATCGATTGGAAGCCGCAAAAAGTTGGCAGCTATTTTCAGAAGGCCATTACACTCCTATTCACGAACTGTTTCAACCAGGAGCAGTCAACGTACTCGATCTTAGCCGTTTAGAGCCAGGACCTCGTGGCCGACGAAACCTAGCGGTTTCTGTCATTGCTCGTAACCTTTTTCGTGCTCGATCAGACGCCCGGCTGCGAGAGGAATTTGGCCTAGCCACACCGATGCCGCGAGTATGGATGCTTCTTGATGAGGCACATCAATTCGTTCCGGCCGGGAGTAACACCTTATCAAAAGGTCAATTGATTCGCTGGGCAAAGGAAGGGCGCCAACCCGGCCTTTCTCTGGCCGTCGCCAGTCAACAGCCATCAGCCATTGACCCTGAAGTTTTATCTCAATGTGATATGATTCTGAGTCATAAATTGACTTCCCGAAATGACGTCAATGCACTGAATGCGTTAAGTCAAGACTATATGGGAAGTGAGCTTCGCACCTTCATCAAAAACTTAAAGAGAACGGGTGAGGCTGTGTTAGTTGATGATGAGCTGGAAGCAGTTTTTATGCTGCGTATACGGCCCCGCCGTAGTCAACATGGCGGCGGGAGTCTACCCACTCATGAGGAGGATAATTTTGACATTTGGTAGTGAATATGTAGTTCGTCAGGCATCAGCTGATGATATTGACATGATCAAACAATTAGCTGACGCCCACAAACACGAATTAGGCTTCCTACGAAGACCTGCTTTGCTTGAGGCAATAGATCGACACGAACTATTAGTTGTTCAAAACGGGACTGGCATAATAGGTTTTGTTGAATATCGACATCGGCGTGATCATCAAACAACTTTATACAATATTGTGATACATTCTGATTATCGTCAGCAAGGTATTGGCCGTGAACTCGTTAAGGAACTTGAAAAAGAAGCGTACCTAAAAGATAAATCTGTCATTCAGTTGAAGTGCCCGGAAGACTTGGTTGCAAACGGTTTTTATGAACACATTGGGTATGAGCAGATTAGTACTGAACCTGGAAAGTCTCGTCGTTTGAATATCTGGCAAAAAGCATTGTTGTAATCTGCGTTCTTATAGCCCTAACTCTTTACTTTATTCCAGGAAACCTTTCCAAGCTAATAACTATTCATGGTCAGTTTAGCCCATTTCTCCAACCGGTTCGCCCGCTTGCACACCGATAAGAACCGCACCCGGTGGACGGCCGTTACCACCCACCGCGCCCC
>ERZ795053.3096-NODE-3096-length-19308-cov-5.385966_pt1 | contig 19308 bp, 18 predicted proteins | sample MGYA00375137_ERZ795053 | MGnify/ENA primary metagenome ERZ795053 (study PRJEB30182, sample SAMN05720284) | activated sludge metagenome | isolation source: Anaerobic digester | place: Hong Kong | collected 2014-12-17 ...
ACATAGACATCGATGAGGTAATAATACTAAAAAACTGAAAAATAAAAGAAAAATGAGACAAAAAATTAGTAGAGAAAATTAAGAAAGAAGGCTTCAAAGATTAAATATTCTGAATCGTAAGGAACAGTCGTAACGCAGTACTGCGTTATTCTCTACAGCAATTTATACCAAAAACATAACTATGACCAAAGAACTTATGACACTTGTAGATGAAAATGATAATATTGTGTGATACAAAGAAAGATGAACCTTAGAACACTGAAAAGACATCTATAGAATATCTGCCCTACGACTAGAAAATTCCAAATGAGAGGTATTGATAGCTCAAAGATCTTTCAAAAAGAAAAATCAGCCTTGAATACGATGACCAGCTGTTTCATGAACAGTAAACGACAAAGAAAACTATGAACAAAATATTAAAAGAGAAACCAAAGAAGAAATTTGACTAGAATTAAAAAATTATAAAATATGAATAAAAGAGTTTGTTCATGCTACAAAGAACAACAACAGAAAATACTTCCGTCAACGATTTATAGCTAAAAGCGATAAGGCAACAGAAGAATTCATTTTACAAGAATGAGAGGTAGAAGCAGTAAAGCGAATATCAAAAGAAAATCTAAAAAAAGAAATACAAGAATATCCAGAAAAATTTACCACTACAGCTAATGAATATATCAAATTATTTTGTTAAAAAATATATGACAAAACCAAAACTATTAATATTCCTACATTGATTCTGATTTGATAAAGACAATAATAAAGAATCAATCCAACAGCTTGCTGATTGATTATGAGTTGAATATTTTTCATTTAATGCACTATTCGACAGTCAAAGAGAAAGAGGAGGATATTCTCGATTTTGAATGGATAAAATTACAAAAAAATCAATATATGACAATAAAATTCACAAATCAATAGATTATATAGACTTCACTATCAACAAGCAATTAGAGAAAAGAAATCTAAAACGAGAAGACATAATTTTGTGTGGTCGTTCTCAATGAGCATTTATGAGTATATATACATGACTAACAAATAATAAAAAATGCCATAGTATCATAAGCTTGTGTGGTTTCGCTAGAGAATGAATTGAAATAAATATTAAATCTAAACCAGAAATTATACGACTAGAGGCAAAAAACGATACTGTATTATCACAAGAAAGAAAAGAATCTTACAAAAAATTACAACAAGATTGAATAGAGGTAAATTATATTCTAGATACAAAATCAGATCATGATAACATTTCGCAAGAAGCGATTAAAAAAATAATAAATACATACAAATAAAAAATAGTAAGGAACGGTCACGCCTGCCTACCGGCAAAAGCAGGACCCTTCCCTACAAAAAAACATTCTTTGTTGTAAGGGCGATTAGTAATCGCCCCTACATAAAAACAACTTTTAACTTGATAACTTTTAACTTTAAAACTTATTCAAAGTGAACCTAAAACAGACACTAGAGACACCAAATAAAATAAAATACGACGTATACTTAAAAGAACTATCAGAAGACACAGTTCGCAAAATTTCTGCTGATCAAAAAGAACCAAAATGGATGCTAGAACTTAGATTAAAATCACTAGAAATCTACAACAACACACCAATGCCAAATTGGTGACCAAACTTAAAGTGATTAGATTTAAATGATATTGTTCGATATGCTAGACCTAGCTCAGACAATACCTGATATGCTACAGATCGAGACGATGTACCCCAAGAAATCAAAGATAAATTTGATAGATTGGGAATACCAGAAGCAGAAAAAAAATATCTAGCTGGAGCAGGATGACAAATGGATAGTGTAAATTTTTATCACAAGATAAAAGAAAAACGAGCAAAACAATGAGTGATATTTGAAGATATGCCCACGGCACTACAAACACACGAAGAGTTGATCAAAAAATATTTTATGAAACTAGTACCTCCTACAGATCACAAATTTGCAGCATTGCATGGAGCAGTACGAAGCGGAGGAACTTTTATTTATATACCAAAGTGAATAAAAGCAGACGAACCTTTGCAAGCATATTTTAGGATGAATACATATGCAGGAGGACAGTTTGAACACACATTAATTATCGTAGATGACGATGCAGAATGTAATTACATAGAATGATGTTCTGCGCCAAAATATGACAAATCATCAATACATGCAGGATTGGTAGAGATATTTGTCTGAAAAAATTCTACCATGAGATATTCATCAGTAGAAAATTGGTCAACTAACACCTACAATTTAAACACAAAGAGAGTTTTGGTAGAAAAAAATTCTTATATGGAGTGGGTGAGTGGTAATCTATGATCTCAAACTACAATGCTCTATCCTTGTAGTATCTTAAAATGAGACAACAGCAAAACAGATTTGCTATGAATAGTAATGGCTACAAAAGACCAAAACCAAGATGTCTGATCCAAGGTAGTACATATATGAAAAAATACAAAATCCAATATTGTAAGTAAATCCATATCAAAAGATGGATGAATTTCTACATATAGATGAATAGTTTCTATCGCCAAATCAGCTGAAAATAGTATAAGCAATACAGAATGTGATGCTATGCTCATAGATGACAAATCTACAAATATTACAATACCAAATATTGTAGACAATAGTGATTCCTCTAGCATCTCACATGAAGCCTACACTGGCAAAATGGATGAAGAAAAATTGTTTTATCTTACTTCTCGTGGTATAACATTAGACAAAGCTACAAGCATGATAGTAAATTGATTCTTCTCCAAGATTACAAAAAAGCTACCACTAGAATATGCAGGAGAATTAAACACCCTGATCGAAATGGAAATGGAATGAAGCATTGGATAATTTTTATTTACACAAATAAAACATGGACATAATTCTAATCATAGTCTGACTTATACTTCTCATTACTTGATTTATATGAGATTTTCTTCCAATCATACCCGGACCAATTATGTCATACCTAGCTCTAATTTTTTTGCAAATAGCAGAACCAACTTTTTCTACAAGTTTCTTGATAATTATGGCTATAATTTGTGCAATAATTACAACAGTCGATTATATAGTACCAATACTTTGAACAAAAAAGATGAGATGAACAAAACGATGAATTAGATGAAGTACAATATGATTAATTATTTGAATAATAATTTTACCTTTACTTGGAATCACAATATGACCATTTGGACTAATATGACTTCTTGGCTGACCTTTTATGTGAGCATATATCTGAGAAATACTTTATCACAGCTATAAAAAACAGAAACCAAACAATAAAAAAGCTCTAAAGGCTGCGCTTTGATCGTTCTTATGATTTCTCACTTGAATTTTTATTAAGTTAATATTTTCAACAATTATCGCTGGATATTTTTTTACAAATGTATATAAGTTTATAATAAAATAATCATTTTATCAATACGCTATAAAGATGGAGAAGATAAAATACACAGAAACGATAAAATCAAAAAAATCACCAATTATAAATTATATTAAATTTATATTACTATGATCACTAATATTAACAAATCCTGATTTTTCAAAATCTAGCAATGAAAATTTCAAGCAAAATGATATTAGTAATAGTATAGAATCAAGAGAGATAGACAAAAGGGACTTAATCAAAAACGCAGTTGCAAAAGCAATTGAACCAATAAATGATTTAAATCAAATACCAGAATGAGGACTAGAATTAAAATACGATTGAACATATTCAACAGACCTGCCAGACAAAATAAATTTTTTTCCAAAAGAAATAAAATGAGAATCTCTATGATTTACACTGATACAGATATGAGAAAAGTTATTTTTAGTAAAACCTGACTTATGATTTAAAATTACCGAAATGTATTTAGACTCAAAATGATTTCATACAACAGTAGAATCAAATACTTTAATAGTAATCAGAAAAACCGTTTCCAAAAATAAAGAAAAAGAATTGTGAGAATATATAGCCAAATTATATATTGAATGAGAAGAGTGAAAATATACACTTTCTGAAGTAAATGAAATAGAACCAGAACGACAAGCAGAAGCAATAAAAAAATTAGACGAAATAAATAAATAATTTTATTTTTTTACCCATAAAATATGATCATTTGAATTACTTGAACCTTATGAGCAGGTAAATGAACAATTTCAGACTATCTCATAGAAAAAAAATGATACAAACATTATTCTGTAAGTTGATACATCACAAAAGAAATAGAAAAAAGAGGAATAGAAGTAAATAGAGACACTATGTATCAAATATGACGAGATTTAAAGCAAAAATTTTGAGCAGACTTCATAGTAAAAGAATTATATAAAATAGCTAAACAAGAATGAAATAACGCTATTATTGAAAGTATAAGATCTCCATGAGAAGTAGACGGATTAAAGGAATTGGATGACTTCAAATTGATATCCGTAGATGCAGATATTCAAACTAGATATGATAGAATAAAATTACGCGGTAGTACAAAAGATAATGTAGATTTTCAAACATTTGTATCAAACAATGAAAGAGAACGAGATAGTGATAGCACAGATCCTACAAAAATAAATTTATCAAAATGTATAGCTTTAGCAGACTTTCAAATAAATAATGACTGATCTTTCGAAGAATTATACACACAAATAGATCAAATATTAAATTAATTTCAAAAAATGAAAAAAATAATAATTTTTATATTACTTTTAACTTTCAACTTTCAACTTGTAACTCACGGGTATCTTTTTGGTATTAAATCATTCGACAACACAATAAACAACATACAACAAATAGAGGAAAAATATGAATTCAATTTTCCAGTAATAGCATTCATATTCGATCCACGATCAAACGAAGTAAAAGAAACACTAAACGACCTAAAAGAGGAGTTCTGAGAAGATAAAATATATCATATATCTATTTCCCCAAATTGATTTTCTGCAAAAGAAGTTTTTGAATGAAAATTTGATCAGCAATATAAAGAATTTTTTGAATTAATAAAAGAAAATGGTCTAAAAGTAATATTTAGAACAATGCATGAGATGAATTGAGGACGATATCCACGATCATCAGATCCAGAAAATTTCAAAAAAGCACGAATACATGTGCGAGACCTATCTAGGGAAGTTTGACTAGATCAAAAAAATATACTATTTGATATGTCTGTAAATCACTGGGATATGCCAAGCAAAGGTACACCATCACAGACAGCCACATTAATCACATGTACACCAGACAAAAAATTTGAGACAATAATACACAAAACCCCAATCAGTACTTGATACAAAACAGAAACCATAGAGGCACAAGTAGAAAAAACACAAAAATGATTGAAAAAAATATTTGGAAAAAAAGAATATTATACTGTATGAAAAACAATCCAAGTACCTTACACCATATATGATATAGAGACCGAAAAAAAACAAATATGTAATACATTTGAAGATTACTATCCATGAGACAAATATGTAGATATCATGTGAGTGACATTTTACAATCGATGAAAAGCTAGCTACAACAGACATCGATATTACCCAGACAAAATACTAAATGATCAAAATTGGAACACACTAGAAAGATTAAAAACATTTAACAAACCAATATTTATAGATGAAGTTGCCACTACAGCAGTACGATACAATTGATCTTACAACAACAAAAAATCTCAAAAAGCCTACCGAGAAAACGAAGAATTAAAAAACAAACGATTAGTCTCACTCAAAGATTTTATGATCCAAAATCCTGAAATACTCGGTATGATTTACTTCAATATTGATTACACATACTGATTAAATTTCCGAATGATAGGAGAAGCCGACTGGGCAATAATCAATCTAAACAACGATAAATTTTACACTGGTACAAATGAACTATACAACAATCAAAACCTAAACAATAAATTATACAATCTATTCCAGACAACACACGTGTCTTCTTGAACAGAATCTTTATCATCCTGAGTGGAGTCAAAGGATATAAAAATCGCTAGAATCTTAGCAAAAAAACTAGAAGAAACATTTTGAATAGAGAACTCCTTAGAAAGATTAAAAAAAATATCCAAATCGACTAAAAATACTAAAGTAAAAAACATAATTTCAGAAACAATGGAAATTTTAAATTCTTAGTTAAGAATTAATGAAATTAATTAAAGAAAATCAAAAGTGAAAAATATATCAAACAGATGAATTCAAGATATGTTACAGGCACAAAGATAGCATTTCTGGAGACAATGAAATAAATCCTAAAGAAACAATTCACTTCATAAGTGGTTCTGCAGAAATAACTCTAAAAAAGAAAACTCGAATTATTAAATCACCTGAAACAATTGAATTTCCAGAAAAAACCTACCATAAAATAAAAGCAATCACAGATATATCTTTTATATTAATAGAGGAATAAAACATTGACTTAAGTTGTATAATAATTAAAATATTGGTCTAACAAAAAATTTTTATAATTATGCCTAATATTAAATTCTTTGGTCACAAATGTAAAAGTGACGGTTACCCATCCATGACTCAACATGATATTAATGAAAAAATTATTAAGATGTTTGAGAAAACAGTATATGCTGATGATATTGTAATAACAATGGTAGAATCAACAGTTAAAGATCTTAAAGGAAATTCAAGACCTTATATACAACTTGAATTCACACCTGAAGATTACAAACATCTTGATAAAATCGTAGAAAAACTGGGAACTTTAAAAATGGATATTCAACTTCTAAGAATTGATGAATTCATAGAGGTATCTAAAATTTAAACAAACTATTTTATCAAAAAAACCGGCAATTCTGCCGGTTCTTTTTTTATTTCAAATAATTAATTTTAATTCATTCCTGGCATTCCACCTCAAGCCATCATTCCAGCCATATCATTTGGGTCAAATCCAAGTATTTCTTTGGTCTTTTCTGCTACAACTTCTTGTGCTTTTGTTTGAGCTTTGGCAAAAGTTTTGACAATAATTTCTTCTAATTCTGATTTTTTACTAGGATCCAATAAAGATTCATCATTGATATGTAAATCTCTCAATTTCATTTCTCCAGTAATATCTACCACTATTGCATTGTCCATTTCCTCATCACCCGACATATATTTTCAATTTTTAGCTCTAATTACAAGATTTTTTAAAGCTTTTTGTAGAGTCTTGTACTTATCATACATTTTTTTCATTTCTCCAATTTTTCCAAACATTTTTTATATTTTTACAATTTAAATAACAAAATAACTTATAAAGAAGAACAAATGCTTTTCAACCAAAAACTACACCATCCTTTCAAACAATCCTTTTGCATCAAATTTGGCTTCTTCCAGTTGATATTCATCAAATACTGTCGTAATACTATCATACTCTGGATATAAAAATTTGATATTTTTTCATTTCAACCTAGATTTTACAAAATCTTCATATCTTTTACCATTCAACTGATCTATCGCAAAAATTATTTTCTCACCTTCTATATCCAATAAATCAAAATTTAATTTATTTAAGATCATAATATTTACAGTCAATCATTTCTCATTGAGTAAATTAGTCAGTCTAATACTTTCTGACAACATAGAACCAGTAAATACCAAAGTAAAATCATCTCCATAAATTCATTTTTCTGCCAAAGACAATATGTCTTTAGTCCCCACACCAAAATCATCTGGTAAATAAAAATTATTTATCCTGATATATTTATTTCATTTTTTTGATAAATCAAAGAGTAGGGTAGCTTGATCAAAAGGCTCGTATATATCAAATCATCTTTCTATTATTTCTTGTATATCAATTTTTGAAATAGCAATTTTTTGACCTACAGAAGCAACACCAAAATTCATATCCAATATATCAAAACTTTTGCCATCAAAATTATCTAGAATATTTTCGATCAATAATTGATCCAATACAAACAATATTCTTTTGTTTCTATCTAAATCTAAAATATCTTTTATACTTACAATATTTTTTACTTTACCTCAAAAATCAAAATCAGATACTACAAGATCATAGTTATCATATATTTTAGTCAAAAATCATTCATCTTTTACTAAATCAACAAGTCTGATTGTATTCAAAATCACAAGATTAAATTATAAAAAATTATTTATCCATCAGGGAGTATCATATCAAAAATTTGGATACATCTCCAAAAACTTTTCCAGCAGTTTGTGCTCACCAATAACTTGTCCTCGGTCTACGAACTTGTATCACCACAATATATCTAGGATCTTCCTTTGTAATCAATCATACAAACGAACCATTTGTCCAACCATTTCATTGTTGGTATTTTCACTTAAAAGATATCTGAGAGGTTCAACTCTTTCAACCCAAAGTATATCATTCTATTCTTATATTGTTTTGATAGTCCGGATTCTTTTCCATCACACTAAACAATCATTCTTTGATTTCTTCTGCGGTTTCTGGCCTAAAAATCTGCCTCAACATTTTAGCCTTATTTTCATAATAAACATTTGTATCTACATCGCGTATACCAGCCAATATAGTAGGCTTCATATAATAACCACCATTTACCAAAGAACCATAGGCAGCTGCAATTTGTATAGGAGTAGCCAAAAGTCACTGCCCAAAAGAATTATTTAAATATCTAGCCAAAGAAACTGTAGTCACAGACTCCATAGAACCTTCGTCCTCACCAGCCAATTCAATATTGGTTAATTGACCAAAATTCAATTTACTCAGATAATTATAAAAATTATTTTTTCAAACAGCTTGCACTATCCTAACCATTCATATATTACAAGAATATATCAGTGCATTCATAAAAGAGTGTTCTCACATACAATGTTTGTTGTCAGCATTTTTGATAGTATATGGACCTACTTTTACTTCACCAGGATCATTGTAAAAATCATAAAAACTAATCTCATCAGTATCTATGCCCACACCTACAGTAAATATTTTAAATATACTACCTGGCTCATAAGCCATGGATATATTTTTATCTACAAATACTTGAGGTCAATAAATATTTTTGGCTATATACTTTTTTATACTCGTATCAACCCTTTCATACGTTGTAGCCAATCTAGTCTCTCCACCAGTCTTTATGTAAACTGGTATGTCTATATATGTTTCATTGTCTATTACATAAGAATGATCTACATCCAAGGGTTGTAAAGTATATACATCATCATAACTATTAGGGTCAAAAGAAGGATAATTGATAGATGCTTTTACATATCCATTATTTGGATCATAAACCAACACACTTACAGAATCTGCTCTCAAAGACTCCTGCCACTTTTTGGCTATATTCTCAATCTCTTTTTGTATACCTATATCTATAGTAAGATAAACATGATCTCAATTTACTACATCTTCTATCTCAAACTCATTTGCTCATACGTTTCATATCCAAGCAGAAGCACGACCAATAATTTTACCATCTTTACCACGCAAGACATCATCAAAATATTGCTCTATACCATAAAATGATTCTCAGTTTTTGTCTACATAACCCAATACATTAGACAAAAAATTCCCATAAGGATAATATCTTTTTGTATAAGATTCCAGTCACAATCAATGTAATATTGGTATATTAGCCAATGTGCGCTCTTGATAATATTCCAATTTTAAATCTTTTACCATCTGGGCTACTATTGGATTTGCATTAGACAATATCTTTACATATCTATTTTCTTGTTCTACAAAATTACGATCAAAATCAGTATAATGTTGTAAATATCAATATTTCTTCAAAAGTTTTTTTAAAGGTTCACTATCTCTAGATATATTTCCCACATCATCTGGATCTATATAAACATAGTTATCATATTTTATAGTAATATAACTTAAATCTAATTCTTCTAATTCTTCCAGAAAACTCTTATTTGAAAAAAATCATATATAGTTTTTGTCTTTTATACCAACTTCTATCCTCTTATCCAAACCATTTTTTATAAGATTTTCAGCTACTCATGTAGTAAAGTTTGTTATTATATTTTCTCTTTGCTCATAGTATCCAGTCCAATCAAAAGTATAGTATCAGTCACTCACAATACCACTACCCATATAAAAAAAATCAGGCGCTTTGGGTAATAAATCCTTCATTGCAAAAATCTCTAAATTTTCTATACAATCTACCTTATCTAATTGATCCATACTATGTATCTCACAAAGATGCTTGTAGACTACAGGTACAATTATACCTATAAATTTTTCTTTTTCTCATATAAATTTTGGATCTACAAAAACATTATACATAGATATATTGTCTGTCAATTGAAGTTCATTTTTAGATTTATCATAAGCATATATATTACCCCTATCTGCTTCCAATAAAGACTGACTAATGTGTTGCCTATTTAGTAAATCATCATATCTTTTGTGATGCACAATCTGCACAAAAAACAATCTCAAAAATAATATGAAAAAAAATAAGGCAAATATAAAAAAGACTACAAATTCTTGTGAATTAAAAAAATCTCTCAAATATTTATTTTTCTTCAATTTTTGATTTATATATCTACTCAAAGACAATCTATATCAAAACAATCTCAACATATAACTAAACAATTTATATTAAATAATAAATCAATTTTATGATTTTACATTACACATCTAACATTTAAGTATATGTGTATTTTTTTCAATACAAAAAAAGTCCAAAAAAAATTTGCATTTCACAAAAAATTTACTATATTGATGTTAATGTTTTACTTTTAATAAACAAAAAGATGTTTAAAAAACTATTATTAGGATTAGGTATAGCTTGATTTCTAGGTTTGTGAAGCGTGGCAATAGTAAATGCACAAAATTTTAATCAATGATGATTTGGAACAACTGTAGATGCTGGTTGAATAGCATGAGTAACTGATGCAGCTTGAACCTCAAAAGAAGGTTGATTAATAACTGTAATCAAAAAAGCAATAAACTGGATATTGTGATTATTATCTCTGATAGTATTAGTATTATTGCTTTACGGAGGATTCAAGATGATTACAGCTGCTGGAGATGAAACAAAATACAAAGAATGATTCAAAATTTTAAAACAAGCTGGTATATGACTTGCTGTAGTTTGACTATCTTGGTTTATAGTAAGTATAATATTTTGGATAATATGATGAACAACTCAATGAGTTTAAATTAATCTATAACAAAATAATCAAAAAAAAACCTCCAAACAAATTGGATGGTTTTTTTACAATTAAAAATTGCAATAAGACCCAAAATTCATATAAAAATATAAACAATGAATTGTACATTGTAAAATTTTAAATTGTACATTGTAAAAGTGGATATATTTGAATTCGAGTTACGTTATAAAGCATATTGTTGACTAAGTTACAAATTTGATCTATGACGAGATCAAAAAACTATTATAGATTTGACAAAAATCACCAACAAATGAACTAGTAAAAAAAAGATACAAGATATTACACCAGAAGAGATACACAAACTTACAGATGAAACATTCACACAACACAAAAAAGAATTTATACAAAAAAATAAGGATATAAATTTATATCCAGGCGAAGACAAATACAAACTTTGAGATTACATAGAAAGATTAGAATATGAACTCAAAGTAATCAAAGAAATGTGATTTAACACATATTTTTTGATAGTATCAGATTTTGTATCTTGGGCCAAATCAAATCAGATAGTAGTGTGACCGGGTAGAGGTTCTGGAGCAGGATCTTTATTGGCTTGGGTGACAAAAATTACAGACATAGATCCAATGCCATTTGGGTTACTATTCGAAAGATTCTTAAATCCAGCTAGGATAAGTATGCCCGACTTTGATATCGATTTTGAAGATACTCAAAGAGATAGAGTAATAGAGTATGTAAAATGAAAATATTGAGAAGAAAATGTCTGCGCAATAGGTACATTTATGCAAATGGCTACTAGAGCTGCATTTAAAGATGCTGCTAGAGCAATATGAGTCCCTTTCGACAAATCAAACAAATTTTCGAGCTTAATACCAGATAGAACAAGTATATCTGAAGCTATAAAGACTCCAGATGGAAACGAAGAACTAAAATCTATGTACAACAACGACGACAATATCAAAAAAGCAGTATATTTTGGAGAAAATTTAGAATGAAATATGAGACAACTATGAGTACATGCTTGTGGTGTAATTATAGCACCTGACAAGATAAATACTTTCACACCATCTCAATACGCAAAAGAAGACGATCACAATATTGTAAGTCAATACGATTGACCTACATTGGAAAATATATGACTTTTAAAGATGGACTTCTTGTGACTTAGAAACTTATCAATCATCAAAAATTGTATCAAGATAATACAAAAAAAACACGAAAATGAATGAAAAAAACTACCGGAAGTCTTAGAGGATTTTTTCAATGATGCATCATTTCATCCGCCATTGTGAGACAAACACACATTTGAAAAAGTATTTAAAGAGTGAGACACTAGTGGTATTTTCCAATTTGAATCAAAATGAATGAGAAGATTTTTGGTAAAACTAGAACCCGACAATATCAATGATCTTGTAGCTATGAATGCCTTGTATCGTCCATGACCAATGGAATTTATCCCAAACTACATAGATAGAAAACATGGTAAAGAAGAAGTAAAATATATGCATGATGAACTCAAGCAAATATTGATCAGAAAATACAAAAAACCAGAAATAGTAAAAGATGAAGAAAAAAAATTAATAGAAGATTTATCTCCTATCATGGACATTACTTACTGAATAGCTGTTTATCAGGAGCAGCTTATGTTTTTGGTACAAAATATGGCATGATTTTCTCTAGCTGAAGCGGATATTTTGAGAAGATGAGTATGAAAAAAGAAAAAAGAAATCATAGATAAATTAAAAAAAGAATTTACAAAAAGATGACAAACACACAGATGATACAAACCCGAGACCGCAAAATTTGTATATGAAAAAATGATAGAACCAGCTGCCTCTTATTCTTTCAATAAATCCCATTCTGTATGTTACGCTTGGATTGCTTATCAAACAGCTTATCTCAAGGCACATTTTCCAGTAGAATTTTATGCTGCACTCATTAGATCTGTAGAAGAAGATACAGAAGATCAAGCAAAATATATCTATGAAACACAAAACCATGGTATAGAAGTTTTACCACCAAATATCAATGAATCATTTAATCATGTAGCAGCTATAAACGGAAAGATTAGGATATGATTTTTGTGAATTAAGTGAATATGATTTGATGTATGAGAATTTATACAGCAAGAAAGACAAAAGAATTGAAAATATAACTCTTTAGAGAATTTTCTAAAAAGATGTGATAAAGTGGTAAACAAAAAGTCATTGGAGGGATTAATTAAGGCATGATGATTGGATGAATTCTTTGATCGTAATACTTTATTAAGCAATATAAAATTTTTGCTAGAACGATCCAAATCTTCACAAAAAATGAGTACATGACTTTTTGGTATGGATGAAACTACAAGTAAAATATCATTTAGCAAAACTTATCAAACATCTTTTGAGGAAAAATTGATGATGGAACAGGACGTATTTAAGTGTTTTATATCATGACATCTACTAGACTGACTCTATCTTTATCTCAAAAAACAAACTTTTCTATCTTGGCTAAATATAGAAAAAAATATATGACCATACAAAATCACATGATATATTTCCAATATACAAAGAGCTAGAAAAAAATGATATTTTATAGAAATAGAAGACATATCTGCCAAAAGAGAATTCTTTTTTAAAGACGTATTAGATTTCAAAAAATTCGATATTGTAATCGCTCAATGATTTAAACAAGAATGAAATTATCCAAAAATAAGTAAATTAATCAAAACAGATCGTGAAACTCTAATAAAAAATGCCTGATGACTTTATGATGAAAATATCACTGTAACCAAAGCTAAAGGTATGAGATCATGACAAAATAAGATAGAATTATTGGCAGAAGAAGAAGGAAATACCACTACAAACAACTGACAAGCAAACAAAGACGATACCAAAAAACCAGAAAACACAGCTACAATAGAAACCAAACAAGAACCAAAAGAAGAAAATAAAACAAACTTTAATATACCTAGCAACATTTCCGATATCAAAAAAATGAAAGAAATATTGGAACAATATCCTTGAGATCAACAAATCACAATATGAGCTATAGAAAAACGCATATCTACTGAATGACTTACAAAACTACAAAATTTATTAAGAAACTAAAATATGAACACAATAGACAAAATCATTGAAAAAATAGATAAAGCACAAAAAATAGCTATTTTTTGTCATGAAAATCCAGATGGTGATGCAATTTGATCAATGTTATGATTTTGAAAATTACTCGAAAAACAATGAAAAAATGTAAATTATTTTTCACCAAACCAAGCAAGTAAAACATTTGAATTCTTAAGGTGATTTGAAAATATAAAAGACAAATTTGATTATGGATATTATCATCTAATTATATTTTTAGATTTCTCAGACTATTCTCGTTTGTGAAAAATCATAGAAGATAAACAAGAATATTTCGACCAACAAGATATAATCACAATAGACCATCATGAATGAAGCACAAATCCATCAAATCGAACTATGTTAAAAGATACAAACGCTACAAGTACTTGTGAAATAATATTTGAAAATACTATAAACATACGAGAAAAGTATTATGATAAAGATATTGCTACATATATGTATCTGTGACTCACTACAGATTCTTGAAATTTTCGCTACGACAAAAATCACGAAAGAATACTAAAAAATGCTCTAGATCTCATAAAGCTATGAGCAGACAAAGATCTAATCATAGACAATATGATCAACAATAAAACAATTTGAACTATGAAATTTTTAAAATTACTTCTAGACAGATTGGCCGAAGATGGAAATATACTATATACTTACTACAAAACTAACGAACTAAAAGAATATATGATAGATAGTGAACAAGCTAGTTATGGACTTACAATCATACAAGAAATTGATTGACCAAAGGTAATTATGACCCTTAGAAAAGAATGAGACAAGATAAAATGATCTCTCAGATCCAAAAATACAGACGTAGAAAAAATAGCCAAACATTTTGGAGGATGATGACACACCTTAGCAGCATGATTCTCCACAAAAATAGATAAAAACTTTGACAATACAAAAACAAAAATAATAAAAGAGATAAATGATTTATTATAAATAATCAAAATGAAAAGAAAGAACAAAGATTATAATGTGCCTCTGCGCCTATTAAGACCACTAATACACATTTTTATTATAGTGGTAGTTTTCTTTACTATATACAAGTTACGTTTAATCACAGATTTAATACCCTGAATACAACTACCAATACCAGCGATAAATTACCAAGAAACAATGCTATTTGCAATTATATCTGCATGTGCTTTTGTGTGAATAGGTATCATCAAAAATCTATACGAACTAAATAAACCAATACAAAATTACTTTCAAACATATAGCAAAGTACGAATATATCGAATAATCACCATTACATTTATCTGATATTTTTGAAGTGGATTTATATTTAATTACTGAGTATCTAGATTTATAATATTATTTGGTGCAATTATTTCATTTTTTGGTTTATTCTTTTTTGATCAAATATGGAATCGACTAGAAAGCTACAGACACAAAAACTGAAGAAACAAAATATTAATTATATGAGATAATTCAGACAGAAGCTATGAAGCAATAAAAACCATAAAGCAATGATTTTCTTTCAAAACTGAATTTATAAGTGCGGAAGACATCAAAGATGTGGATATTAAAAATTATTTTATCATAGTCGCTGTAGGTATTTTTCCAAAAGAATATTTACAAAAAATATTTGAAGAAATCAGGTTTTCTACTACTAGATTTTACCATATATCAGAATGATATTTCCTAGAAGATGTAGTATACAAACCAGAAAATATATCAAATCTAATAGCAATAGAATATAAGCACTCAAAACTAGACGGACGATCAATAGTCATGAAAAGAATATTGGACGTAATAATAGCTAGTTTTGGTATCATCATATTATCACCAATCATGTTTATTGTATGAATATTAATAAAAATAGATAGTAAGTGACCTGTATTCTTCAGACAAAAGAGAGTAGGACAAAACTGAGAATTATTTACCTTTGTAAAATTTCGTTCTATGGTAAAAAGTGCAGATGCTATGAAAAAAGATCTATTGAAAAAAAATGAAAGAAAGTGACCATTATTCAAGATAAAAAATGACCCAAGAATCACAAAATTGGGTAAATTTTTACGCAAATCGTCTATAGATGAACTACCACAATTGTTTTGTGTAATAGCTGGAAATATGTCTATTATCTGACCAAGACCACATCTACCAGAAGAGGTAAAAAATTATAAGACACGACAAAAAAGACTACTATCTGTTAAACCAGGAATATCTGGATATGCACAAGTATTTGGTAGAGATAGCTTAAGTTTTGATGAAGAAGCAAAATTAGATCTATATTATATACAAAATCGAAATATCTTTATGGACCTATATGTAATATTTGGTACCTTCAAAGTAGTATTTAAATGAAAATAATACAATAGAACAATAACACAATATAACAATATAACATATGTGTTATCGTTCTATCTTTATATTGTTTTATCGTTATATTTTTTGAAATGACATTATCAGAAAACACACAAAAATTACAAAAATATATACTAGAAAACACCAAAATAAGCGAGATCCAAGATTCTGAAATTTCTAAAATATATCAAGAACTCATAGATTGTATCACAGATCACAATCACCTATATTATATCAAATCTGCTCCGATTATATCAGATCTAGAATACGATCAACTTTTTGATTATCTAAAAAAAATAGAAGAACATTTCCCATATATTATTAGTAGCAATTCTCCTACTCAAAAACTTGTAAATCAGATACAAGATGATTTCAAAAAAGCAGACCATAAAGTGCCAATGCTATCATTGGAAAATAGTTACAACTCAGAAGATCTAAAAGAACGAGAAGAAAGAATCTTGAGAATATTGGAAAAAAATAGTATAAAAAATACAGAAAAATTAAATGCTGAAACATTGAAACATTGAAACATTGAAGCATTAAAACAAAAACCTACATACATTATCGAACCAAAATTTGATTGAATTAGCATAGAATTGATATATGAAAACTGAATATTCAAACAAGCAATCACAAGATGAGATGGAATTACATGAGAAGATGTCACACAAAATGTAAAAACTATAAAAAATATTCCTAACCAATTAAAACAAAAAGTAGAATGAAAAATATCTTTTAGGTGAGAGATCTTAATTGGAAAATCAGAATTGAATAAAATTAATCAACAAAGAGAAAAAGAATGATTACAAATATATGCAAATACAAGAAATTTAGCTTCATGAAGCTTAAAACAACTTGATACAAACATCACAGCATCTAGAAACCTTCAATGCTTCATTTACGAAATACTATATGATAAGTCCCCCTTTAAGAAGGGGGGTAGAGGGGATTTAAAAAGCCTATGATTACCAACATATTCTGAAATCTTTTCTTCAAAAAATATTGAAGAAATCATAAAAGTATGTGAAGACCCAAAAACAAAAGAAGATTTACAAAAAAAAGACATAGATTTTGACGGATTAGTAATAAAAGTAAAAGAAAATAAATTAAGAGAAATTATTTGATCAACAGCTCATCACCCAAGACGAGCAATAGCTTACAAATTTCCAGCAGAGCAGGTGAGTACTCAAATAAAGTCCATCGAGTTTCAAGTATGAAGAACTTGAATAATCACTCCTGTAGCCAAATTAGAACCAATAAAATTAAGTGGAGCAACAATATCAAGTGTATCTTTACACAATTTTGATTTTATAAAAGAAAAAGACATCCACCAAAATGATTTTGTACGACTACAAAGAAGTGGAGAAGTAATTCCATATATCACATGAGTAATAAAAGATAGGAGAAAAGAAAATAGGAAAAAGATTGATCCACCTACATACTGTCCAAGTTGTGATACAAAACTAACTCATATAGATATGCATTATTATTGTCAAAACCCAGAATGTCCTGCACAGATCAAAGAAAAAATAATACGATTTGTATCCAAAAATTGTATGAACATTGAATGAATATGAGAAAGTATTGTAGAAATATTGGTAGACAACAATATCGTATCAAATATAGCAGATCTCTATAAATTACTAGACTTTGAGACAGAGAGAGTAGTACGCAGATTTCCATGATTTGCCGACAAAAAAATATCAGAAATCAAAAAACAATTGGAAGAATCAAAAAATAGAGAATTTCGAAGACTCTTAAATGCACTTTGAATACCATGAATTGGTAAAAAAACAGCTCAGGATATATCTAAAGCAATTACCCCCTTTATGAAAGGGGGACAGGGGGATTCATATTTGAATCTAATCTCCAAATATCTTACTAATCCAGAATTTCTAATATGAATCTATGGTATCTGAGATAAAATAGTTGAATGAATAATAAATTACCGAAACACCAATCTAGAGCTACTCAAAAAACTAGAAGAAATTTGATTAAATTTTTCTTCACAAGAAGAAACTTTTAACTTTAAACATTCAACTTGAAACTCATTTGGTATTACATGATCTTTCGATTTACCTAGACCAAAAATAATTGAAGAAATGGAGAAAAGTTGATACGCTTTTGATACTAATCCAAATAAAAATACCAATTATATGTTAATCGGTTCTAAACCAGGTAGTAAGCTAGCAAAAGCAGAGGAGTTGTGAATAGAAATAATCAAATGACGAGAAAATATTACTACAAAATTCCCATTCTTGCTAGAAATCGAAACAAAAAAACCTAAAAATAATTGACCAGAACAAATGTGATTATTCTAATCACAGCTAATAGCCAATAGCTGATAGCTCAAAAATATATGTGTAACAATTAGCCATTAGCAAAAATTTTATTCCATAAAATTTTAATCATGCCAACAAACAAAAAGAAACACACATTGTTTACAATCTACTTCTGATTGGTATCTCTTGTCTCATTCATAGGATTGATTGTAGCTCTTATCATCTTCGCACAAAAATTGATATCTACAAATATCATCACAGACGAAGAATATATATCTCAAAATCACTGGGAAGTAGATAGATGCGATGAACCAATTTATATGTGAAATGATTCTAGAGAAAGAACTGAAACAGAAAAAGAAGAATGTATCCAAAAAGCAAAAACTACATTGATACTACAAAGAAATGTAGACACAAAAGAAACTCTAATATTGTCATGACTACGAATCATCGTCTTACTAGCGATATTCCCGATACACTTCATATATTTCAAAAAATATAATAAATAAGTCTTTGAAGAAACCTTATTGTACCTTACTCGTAGGGAGCTTATCAAGCTCCCATAAAAAAACAAAATAGGA
>ERZ795053.3100-NODE-3100-length-19283-cov-5.396505_pt1 | contig 19283 bp, 15 predicted proteins | sample MGYA00375137_ERZ795053 | MGnify/ENA primary metagenome ERZ795053 (study PRJEB30182, sample SAMN05720284) | activated sludge metagenome | isolation source: Anaerobic digester | place: Hong Kong | collected 2014-12-17 ...
ATATCTAGATAACCACTCTTTAATCTGGAAAGATCTACAACTCCTTGGACAGGAGATATGACCTTCTTTACAGAAAGGCCTCCAGACATAACCCTTTCTACTAGAACATCTCCCTTTCCGACAAGCTCTCCGTCTATGCAATTTATATGCTCTCTTAGTTTCCCAATCTGGACATCTATTTCTTCTGGGAGGTAGAAAGAGTGTGTTATATGGCTTCCACTCTTTGTTAATATCTCTTCCCCTTTCTTTATCCCCTCCCCTACTTTTACAGAAACTCTGTCTCCCGATTGGTATGGGATACTAAAATGGAAACTTTTATATTTTTCAAAGATCTTTCTTCTTACTATCATTTCATCCAGTCCTGTAATTTAGATTTATTAGAATAGCTATCAGGGCCATAGACTATTGGCCGAGGTCTAGCATCTATTAGCACGGATTCATATCTCTTTCCTTCCTTTGAGGAAACTAAATCTATTCCCGTACCCCTCTCGGGAGGGATCCTGAAACTTTCTTTAAGAACACCGCTCATTACAAACTTATCTTGGTCAGGGAGATCAATATAATTGAACTTACAGGAGACTGCTAAGATTTCACTTTCTTTCTGTTCAAGAGATTCAATCTTTCCATTAAAAACCACTTTGTTCGGTGTTGTAAATTTATGACGAGGGATGACGACTTTGGTAAAACTCGGATGCATAACTTTGCTTGTTAGGATAACATCCATAGACTTGGTGGCATTGACATAGCTCTTCCCATAGGATAGTAACCTCATGTCCAAATCCCATGTACAGTCAAAGTACCCTTCTAGCTCTAGTCCATCAATTAGTGTCAAAAGTGTTTTAGATTTACCTAATACTTGAGGGATGTATCCAGAGACGATTAGACAACTTTCTTTCCCAGAAAGTCCAAATCCTTCTAATTTTTCTTTATTATCCCTGAATAGAGAGTGATTCTGTATGGTTGAATAAGATCTCAGGATATCTAAGATATTAGGGTCTTCGGAAGTTAGTACCCTATTAAGAACAAAGTTACTCCAATAATTAAATATTTCTTTTGAGTTAAGATCTGTCCCTAGAAAGGCTTTAAATCTGGAATCCTTAACACTGTCTATTAAAGAGAGGTCGTTTTTCCAACTGATTTTGGCCCTAGAAAAGACCCTTTTTTCAGATTTCTCTTTCTTGTCATAGAACTTTCTTACTCTGAATATTGAAAAATCCATAAGATCCATATCCACATACATAATGTCTTCATATTCACCCTTCTCTATAAGCTCTTCAAGCGTTTCTTGCATGTACCTGTCATCTACAACTCTCAAGGAGATATCCTTTGAAAAATCTCTTATAGAGGAGAATATCTTGTCAAAGAATTCTTGGTTGTCATCTATCTGAACTCTTATTCCACTAACACCATCTCCCTCGTCTTTAAACTGACGGAATGTAAAAATTGAGTTTTTATCTCTATCTACAATGTCCCAATTAAAGACTCTTTCCAGATTGTCAAAGTAGTTGTACCAAAACTCCCTTGTAAAGACATCATCATCCAACCTGTGTCTAAGTGGATGGAGATCTGTAAAATCTCCAAGGATGTATTCCCTCCTGGCATTATGGTCTGTGTAAGCTAAATGAGCCCACAGACCATTATCTTTTATAACTAGGCTTAAATATGCATTTTTCTCAAGTAAAGGCAGTTTTGACATCGTTGTATTATATTACTTAAAAGTAACTTTATTTTCAATAAAAACAATAATTTTAGCTCAGCAAAATAAAAAAGGGAGACCCTAGGGTCTCCCTTTTAATTCCTTAATTCGTCTAAAAGACTATTCGTCTGAAGAGTATGGAAGTAAAGCCATATATCTAGCCCTCTTTATAGCCCGAGTTAATCTTCTTTGATGCTTATGACACACCCCAGATTTCTCAGTGGAAATAATTTTACCCTTAACAGAGGTATATTTCTTAAGCTGGTACACATCCTTGTAAGAAACGTCTTTTATTCCTGCTTCGCAGAGAGGACATTTCAAATTCTGAACTACTCTTCTCCTTCTCCTGGGTCTCCTTCTCTCAGTAGTCTGAGTGTTGTCGTTATCACTTTCGTCTTCGGTTATTTTTCTATCATCAAAGACATCATCCAATGTTGGTTTTATCTCTCCTATATTTTTTACTTCTTCAGCCATCTATCTTCTAAATGTAAATTAAAATGGTAAATCTTCCTCCAATGGGTCTTCTTCTTTACTTTCTTCACTTTCTTCCTCAGGTGCCTCCTCCTTCGCAGGGGCTTCCTTCTTTTCCTGACTACCTTGCATCTCCTCCTCTATTCCTGCACCTTCCTTTCCCTTGCTATCCAATAGTATCATCTCATCAACTCTGATTTCTGTCTTATATCTAGTAACACCATCATCACCCTCCCATGACCTTGTATTTAAGGATCCTTCTATATAGACCTTCATTCCCTTTGCTAAAAGTTGCTGACATATCTCAGCCATTTTATTCCATGCTACCAAGTTGTGGAATTCAGCTAACTCTTTGGTCTCACCGTCTGAGTCTTTCCAAGACTTGTTAGTAGCCATTCCAAATGTAACAACAGGTGTTCCAGAGTTTGTGTATCTCATTTCTGGATCCCTGGTTAAGTTCCCAATGAGGAGAACTTTATTTAAAGATCTTGCCGCCATTTTAAAAATATTTATAAATTAACTTACCTCTAACTTTACAACCATATTATTAAATCCCTATTAAATCTCTAGCTCTTTTTTCTTAATCCCTGTCCCTATTTTATCAACATTCTCTATCTCCACTACCATAAATCTCAATATCTCCTGCTTTAATTGCATCTGCCTCTTAATCTCAGCTATCTTGCCTGGAGATACCTTGAAGTTGTAGATTATGTAATAACCTTCATTATGACCATTTATCTTGTATGCTAGATATCTTTTGCCCCAAACATCTACATCTAAAACCTCTCCACCATCATCTTGAACCATATCCACAAACTCTTTATGCAATTCTTTCCTCAAATCGTCTGGTAAAAGTGGTTTTAAAGCCACCATCATCTCGTAATTTTTCAATTTCTTATCGGCCATCAATACTTAGATACTTTAAATTATCTTGCGAATGGAATTCTAGCAGAAAAAATTAGTTTACACAACAATCTCTATGTATACTCCACACACTAAGCAGAAGAATATTAACATTATTTTTGCTAGATTTCAAAATACAAATACAGATATTCCTTTCCAATGAGCAATCTACTTAGTATTAGCTAATATAATAATATAATCTCCATCCTCAACTACATACTCTTTGCCATGGTTCTTAACCAGGCCCTTCTCCTTTGCTTCAACCCAGCCACCAACTTCCAACATTTTCTCTAAATTAACAACATCTGCTGTTATGAAGCCCTTTTCAAGATCGGTATGTATGACGCCTGCAGCTTCTTTTGCAGTACTACCCTTTGCAATACTCCACGCATTACATTCCTTTTCAGACCCAGTATAAAAGGTAATTAGATTTAGAACCTCAAAAGCTCCTTCTATAATATCTTCAACTGTTTTTGGCTTTTCATCAAACATCTCCATATATTCTTGAATCTCCCCTTCCTCCATCTCTGCGATTTCAGATAGAAGTTTTATATCTACAACAAGGACTTTGTCTCCAGTCTCATCCTCTAACCCTTTTTCCCAATTAGCTATCTTCTCCTTATCTATATCTGCTCTACTGTTTAGTATGAAAAATCTCTTTTTGTTCGTAAGTAAAGATAGTTCCGCAAGGATTTCTTTCTCTTCATTGTTTAACTTCATATCTATTACAGGAATTCCTTCATTGAGCTCCTCTAATACTCGCTTCAATAATTTTACCTCTACACTTGCCTTCTCATCTCCTATTCTCTTCATTTTCTCCGAACTTCCCATTCTCTTTTCCACACTCTCTATATCCTTTAGAATTAATTCCGATTGAACTATTTCGTAATCTGCAAGAGGGTCTATTCTGTCGTAGACATGGGTTATCTTCTCACTCTCAAAAGCCCTTAAAACATACATAATAACATCTACCTCCCTAATGTGTGAAAGAAATTGGTTTCCTAAACCTTCTCCCTTTGAGGCCCCCTTAACCAACCCTGCAATATCTACAAACCTCATCATAGAGGGAACAATCTTTTCTGCATTAAAATGTTTTGCTAATTTCTCTAACCTTTCATCTGGGACCTGAACTACTCCAATATTCTTATCTATAGTACAAAAGGGGAAATTCTCTGCAGGGACCGACATCTTCGTTAGAACATTAAACATTGTTGACTTCCCTACATTTGGTAATCCCACTATACCTAGAGAAAATGAATGCGATTGTTTAATTGACATAAGCGGATTATATAATAATTCTTAATGATATGATATATATAGTATATACAAAGTTCTACAGATTACTTGTATAAAGTTTAGATTAATTTGCTGCCCTAATAATGAAAGATTGGCTTAAAAACATCCTCCTATCTATAACTTTGCTCTCCATACCCTTCTACTCCATTTCTGAAGTCAATGCTCAAGAAGAGGATTTTGTTATAGATACAAATACTGAGGTTCGCTATACAACAGGGGATGACTTTGCCACTGTAACTACGGAATATATAAGGAATGTCAAAAACAGCGCATACTATTTCCCTGCAAGTGGGGAGAAAATATTTCACATTCCAGATATTACCGACAGTTCTGAAGATGAAATTAAGGTCGAAAGGAAATATAAGTTAGAGAACCTGATTGTCGAAGATTCTGTCGGGAATGAGATAAATTATTCAATAGAAGAAAACGATATTGGAGAGGGGATATACGTAACAGTTCCAAACTACAAAACAACAACATCTAATTCCCCTTACCACATAGTCCTAGAGTACAAGACACACGACTTTGTACTTAAAATTGGGAATTTTGTTAATATAATAGGCCCTTCCCTCCCCAAAGATACTGTGTTTGAAAAGACAGATGAAGAGACTGGAACATTAACCATTTTTAATTACAACTTTACTGTAGTAGTAGACGAAAATATTCCTACGCTTGCTAAAGCTTATCCTAAATACACAAAGAGTGAGGAGAAGGGAAGGCAGTATTTTAAATTTAACCAAACAGACAGAATAGGGAATTCACCCTCTCTAGAATTTGGAACCTCTGTACTCTATAAATTTAACCTAGAATACACTACCCAACAGACAGATAACTTTATACCAGAGAAATATTCTAATCTTTTTAATGCTTTATCTACAAATGTCTACGAGATCTCTTTACCAAGAGAATTTGCAGAAACAAATCAAAGAGTCTATCTCGAAAGTATTTCCCCTACCCCAAAGGATATATATATGGATGAGGAAGGTAATATTTTGGCTCTTTTTGAACTCCCAGCAAACAAAGATGACAAGATTGAGATAACAGGCTATATATCGGTCGAACAAGACAGTATAGAAGAGCAATCTAAAACCTTTGACATGTCCCTCAAAGATTACCTCGAGAAGATTAAAAGTAGTGACTACATCGGGAGATATCTGTCTGCAACAGAGTACTGGGAAATTAATGATGAATATATCAAGCAAGAGGCAGAGACCTTAATCAAAGACCAGGGTACCCTCCTTAATGTTATAGAGGCTAACTACAAATATATTACTGACAAATTAGAATATGACCAGAATAAGGCGACTTCTGAAAATACAAGAATTGGTGCCAAAGAGGCATTGTTAGGTGGTCCAGCAGTGTGTATGGAGTATGCAGATGTAATGATTTCCCTACTAAGAGCACAGGGAATTCCATCAAGAGCAGCACTAGGTTACGCAAATTTAAGAGAGGTTGCTCCCGATAACCAGGTAAGACACCAGTGGGTCCAGGTATGGGTCCCAGATTATGGGTGGCTTTCTGTAGACCCTACCTTTGAGAGTGACAATATGAAGATTGGTCAAATGGTGGACAGAGTTCTTTGGGAAGTCTTCAATGATGATTCGTTATCAAATATCAAGATATATTCGGCAAATGATATTGTTGATTTAACAACAGAGGGTTTTGTTGTGAATGTGTTTGGTGTTACAGATGAAGTAGATTTAGAAGCCCTAAAAACATATTCTGACTACACTCCTTCTGGAAAGGTACGGGAATCTCAGGATCCAAACATTAGTTCCTTTGTTGGTACTGCACTAAAAACAACGACATTGGGGAAAGCAGTACTTGTTACTTTGCCCGTGTTCTTAGTATTAGTTACATTAATAGCAATAATTTCCTTTATTTCAATCTTAATAAAGAGACAAAAAAGGAAAAGAACAGAGAGAAACAAAGAGAAGAGAAATTCTGCTATCTCGGTTTAAAAAAGAAACCTTCTGACTGATACCCTATCCAACCTATTACTTAAAGGTATATAACCTGTCTATATTAAGTAATTCCTTTGCCCCTCCCATTCTAGTCTCTGTAGTAGCATAGAGAGTTATAAGGGGTTCGCCTTTAGATACCTTGTCTCCAGGGACTTTGTGCATCTCCATCCCCGCTTCCTTAATTTTGGGATTACCTAAAGCCTTGGCTATTCTAACAAGTTCTTGGTTATTTAAGGTTTTAACAATTCCATCTCGGTCAGATAATAAATCGTGCTGTAGATGTGCTGTCTTTATCTCTGTAGACTTAAGCCTCTTAGTGGCTCCTTGGGCAAAAGCTATCTCCCAGAATTTATCTAGGGCTTTTCCAGAATCAAGAATCTCTCGTGCAAATTTTTTACCCTCTCCTCTCTTGACAGTCTTGGTCCCTTCGAAGAGTCTTGTTGCCATCTCTATGATAACTTTCTCCAACTCGTCACAACATCCCTCCTCTCTTTCAAGAATCCTCAGAGCCTCTCTTATCTCCATGTTTGGACCTATACTTCTACCATCAGGACCATTTATTGGTCTTTTAATCGTTTCACAATAGATATTAAATTTCTTAAAGAGTTTCTTAAATTCCCTATCTAGCATCTGGACATCATCAGGTCTCTCTATCTTAGAACCTTTACCATATGGCAAGTCTATAAGGATATGCGTGATTCCCATAGAGATCTTTTTTGCAACAATACTAACTAACACCTTCTGAAACTCTTGTATGCGAAGTGATCTTTCAACGTTAATAATTACATCATCTGCAGGGGAGATATCTAAGGATCCTCCCCAAATCATGCAACCTCCTGTTTCTTTTACAACTTCAATAACCTTCTCTTTAGAGAGAGCTACAGGCATAACAACTTCTAAAATGTCTGTGGTTCCTGCAGGAGAGGTTATTGCCCTAGTAGAGGTATTAGGCACTATTAATCCACCAGCTACAAGAATGGGAACCAATGTTGGGGTTATTGCTTTTCCTGCTACCCCACCAATGGAGTGCTTATCTGCAACAAGATGACCATTCCCATTAATTCCTTTAAAGCTAAGGGTGTCTCCTGATTCTGCCATACCTTTGGTCATCCAGTAGATCTCATCGTCATTGAAACCGGGGTTAAAGAATGTAGACACAAAGAATGCTATTTCTGTTTCCCTTAGCTTACGAGTCCCTATATCATTCATAATAAGCTTTAGATCCTCTTCCTTAAGATTATGACCTAGTAATTTCTTGCTTATTGCATCTAAAGATTTACTTGGCTGAGGGATATCTATAAAAATAGATGATCCACTATCTACCCTGTAATCTTTCCAGATCTCTTCAAACAAGCCTATCTCGCCTTCCGCCACCCTAGAATCTGTCTCCATAACATTTGCATGCAGCTCAACTTCCCCTATTCCAATAAGAGCTATCTCCCCTTCCCTAACACCTAATCTCTCGGCATCTTTTCTGTTTAAAACAATATTAAAATCATCATCTTCTCCCAAATCTAGATTTTTACTTCTTAAATAGAAAGCCATAATTATTCTGTAGAAAAATTTAACTAGTAAATAGCCAAGGATAATTCTCCTGCGCTGATTTTTTAATATCTCCTGGTTTTAGTATACCTAGTTCGGTAACATAGCCAGTTATTAATCCACTATCTATCACCTCAAAGGCTGGATTGTACATATGTAAACCTTTTGGAGCATCTTTCCAAAGTTCTTTGCTCTCCCTTATCTCTATCTCAATATTCTCATGGAAAGATTCTACATCTAATTTTAGGAATGGTGTGACAACATAAAAAGGTTTATCTGCATAATGTGCAGCCATAGCTACCCCCCAACTCCCAATCTTGTTAATTGCGTGACCTAATTGGGTCATTTCATCACAACCTATAAATACAATTTCAACAGGAATACTGCCTCTGTTTATTACAAAAGACTCTGCAGCACTGTCAGCTATTAATGTTGTTTTGATCCTGGCTTCAAGTAAACTTTTAGCCGTTATTCTTCCTTGGAATCTCGGTCTCGTCTCTGTACAAACTACTTCAAAATTTCCCTTGTTGTCTTTAATTGATTTAATTAGTGATACAACAGTAGAAGAGTGACAATGTGTAAAAATCTTGTTGTAATTTGAGAAGAATCTCCAGTTTTTTTCTATCAGGTTCTTCTTTGATTGTCCGATAACATCCAGAAAATCATCTGTTAGTGATACTAACTCACGTTTCATAGTGGCTAGCTCTGGTAAAACAGGAAATTTTTTACTGAAAAAATATTTCACATATTTAACACCATTTGTTGCCAATGGCTCATTCGCTCTTGCATGTGCAAGTCTCTCTGCTACTTCAAAAAACTCTTTGTAAAACAGTTCCTTGTCTTGAATCGAGCTTATATCTCCGTATAATTTCATACCTTCGAAGGTTGCAATAGCTATATTGGTTGCCCCCTGAATGTTCAAATCTCTTATATCTTTATAAATTTTTTCTATTTCTGGATACCTATTCATTTAGTCTGTTCACAAAATATAAACTAATCTAGATTCACCGCTTCCCCATGCTCAGGAACATATATCTCTGTATGAATATTCACTTCGTTCTGGAGATTGTTTCTGAAGGTGTAAATGATGTCTTCATCTCCGTGAACTAGGAAAATCTTTCTTGGACTATGCCCAAAGCTTCTTAACCAATACCTCAAATCTCTTTGGTCTCCATGGCCAGAAAACCCTCCTAATGTGAAAAGCTTTGCATTGTTCTGATACTCTTTCCCAAATATCCTAACTGTTTTCTCCTTCTCTACAATTCTTCTCCCTAAGGTTCCTCTTACCTGGTAGCCTACAATAACGATATGGGTTGTAGGATCCTCTATATTGTTCTTAAGGTGATGAAGAATTCTTCCTCCAGTACACATACCACTACCTGCGATTATCCCTATCCCCCTTTTTGCCGCTAGCCTTTTGGATTCATCTACTGAATCTATTTTAACAAGACCTTGGAAATCAAAGGGATCATCTCCCTTTTTAAGAAGTCTTTTAGCATCCTCATCATAAAAATTAGGATATTGCCTAAAAACTTCAGTTGCTTTAGAAGCCATAGGACTGTCTAAATATATTGGAATGTCTGAGATTATCTTGTTCTCTATAAATAAGTTTATCTCATAAAGGATTTCTTGGGTTCTCTCTATTGCAAATGATGGGATCAGAATGTTTCCACCCAATTTCTGTACACTCTGGATGGCAGAGAGGAATTCTAAGATCGTCTCGTCTCTATTTTTGTGCAACCTATTACCATATGTAGATTCACAGACGACATAATCTGCCTCTCTAATTAGGTCAGGATCTTTAACAATCCTAGCTCCTGGTTGACCTAGATCTCCGGAAAAAACAAGTTTCCTCTTTCTGTCTGCCTCGGTTTCTAACCAGAATTCAAATATTGCAGAGCCTAGTATATGGCCTGCATCTCTCATTCGGAATTCACAATCCTTTGTAATATTCACAGAGCTACCGTATGGATAAACTTCGAAAAATCTCATTGTCTCTTCTACGTCTTCTTCTGTAAAGAGAGGTTTTCTGAATTTTTCATCTTCAGAGTTTTGTTGGTTCTTTGGCCTAGCCAACCATCTTTCATATTCTTCTTTCTGTAATCCTGCTGAATCTAAAAGGATTATTTTTGTTAAATCCCTTGTTGGCTGTGTACTAATTATTCTGCCTCTAAATCCCTGCTTCACAAGTAAGGGGAGTCTTCCACTGTGATCAAAGTGTGCGTGAGTGAGAAATACAAAATCTATATCTGCAGGATTAAAGGGGAATGGTTCGTAGTTTCTTTCCTCTATTTCGCTAGGGCCCTGGAATGCACCACATTCTACAAGAAATTTAAGATTGCTCGTCTCTACATAGAAACAGGAACCAGTAACAGTTTTAGCAGCACCGAGAAATTGTATTTTCATTAGGCAGTATCTTAAAATAATCTGTATATATAATAAAGGATTAAGACAGGGAATGACAAGTATATTAATTCTTCTTGTTTAACTCTGTGGCTTTTTCAAGCAGAATATCCTTTCTGTTTAGAGCAGGATCTTCTACCACCATGTCCAAAAGTTCACTTAGTACTATTCCCATCTTGGGTCCTTTTTCTATACCAATGTTCATTAAATCTTCTCCAGAAACTTTTAGATCTGTTACTTTAAGAGCCATATCTTGTTTTCTAACTTCAGATATTCTCCTTTGTAAGATTGTTATTTCCTCTGGTTTAAATGCTGTAGCAGGATTAGATTGAGCATCTGCTAATCTAAGTTTAAATAGGTCATCTATATTCTCCTCCCCTACTCTCTGTATAAATCTTCTTACTGCCGTATCTGTCCATTGGTGTTTTTCAATATTTTCTTTTTCTTCGTCTGTCATCTCCTCTTGGACATGAGGAAAATAGAACATGTGATTTTCTATTAAAATCTTCACTCTGTTAATTTCAGATTGAGAAAATTTCATTCTTTGCATTATTTCCTCTGCAATATCTGCACCCATTTTGTCATGACCATAGAAATGCCCATTACCCATATCTGTTCTCGGCTTCGCAATGTCATGTAGAAGGGCAGCTAATTTAACACTATCATGAGCAACATCACAGGTTTTAAGGGCGTGTTTATATACGTCATGGGCATGAAAAAGTTTCTGCTCTACATCTACACCTTCTAATAATTCCGGCATAAAAAGACTAAGAAGACCAGATTCCCTCATTAGCTCTATCCCTACAGATGGTTTAGGAGAATTAATTAGCATTTTCATAAATTCGTCCCTTATTCTTTCCATAGAAACCTGTGCGGCAACCGGAATAGATTCCTTTATGGCTTTAAACGTTTCTTCTTCAATGTCAAAACCTAATTGGGCTGCCATCCTACAAGCTTTGAACGCACGCAAACCATCCTCCTTAAATCTCTCAAGGGGAGTCCCAACGGCTCTAACAACTTTCTTCTCTATATCCTTTACCCCACCATAAGGATCGTATATATCTACTTCAAAAGGCTCCTCTCTACCGTCTAGATTAAGTTGAGAAAGATCTAGGGCCATTGCATTGAAAGTAAAATCTCTTCTACCCAAGTCCTTGTTTATGTCATCTACAAAATTAACATTACTGGGCCATCTTCCATCCACATAGTCAGATTCACTCCTAAAGGTTGTAACTTCTACCTCATGAGTCTCCCCGTGTTTATCCTGGATTAGAGCGACTACGGTACCAAACTTAGCACCAGTAGATACAGCTTTCGGGAACATATTTAACATCTCATCTGGCAAAGCATTAGTTGCTATATCATAGTCATGTGGGGTCTTACCTAAAACAACATCCCTTAGTGCTCCCCCAACAATATATGCCTCATAACCCTCTTTTGTAAGAATTCTTCCTACCTTTTGTACATACTCTGGAATTACCATCTCTGTTTTCATCCTAATATATTACCACGCCTGTTTTAGGTAATACAAAATTATTATCTTCAATAAGATCCTCACTAGGGATTGCCTGCACACCCAGAACCGCTTCTTCCCTTACCAAATCATCTGAATCTAGATCCGGGGTGTCAGTCAACACAACGCTATCCTCCTTTAAAGTCCCTTCAGAATCTTCATCCGTTTCTTCACCAATTTCATCTTCCAGCAGCTCCTCAAGCTGCGGTTTTGTAAGAGGTATATTGACAGAATAAGGAATTTGGGTAATGCAGAAATCCTCACCCCCTGGTTTAAGATAAGAACCATTTACCCAACCACCATCCTCTCGAAAAGCTAGTGCCGTAATAGCGTCAGTAGTCGTCCAATCTGTTAGAGAGTTCCCATACAAGATACACTCCTTATCCGAATTAGGATTAGATATTGTTAACATACTACTCCACTCCTCACTCTCTAGGGCATATTGTATTTCTACTGTTTCCATTGCAGGAATTGTAAAGAAAGAATTAAAAACCCCATGAGAGATCTCTATATTTTCCAGATCCTCGCCTTTTAAGTTCCTCAAAACGATTCTCCCATTAATCCCCTGGCCTTCCACAAGCATTTCAATCTTTTCTATATTTATAGGGTCCTTTATAACGAAACTATCCATTATTGAAGATCCCCCCATTCCATTGTCCATTTGACCAGGGCCAACATACTCCTTCATAATCCCTCTTCTGGACAAAACCAACTGCTCCCACGAAATAGAGATATCTCTATAAAGAGCTCCAGAGTTGCCTGTAATTATATTCATCCAATTCCCCAACGAAGAGTCCCCTCTACTAAACGGTAAAAGAATTCTATTTACCTCAATACTGTGTTCAGGTCTAGTATCGTTTAGATAATAATAAAGAAGATCTACCTGTGTCCCAGGAGGACCACTGACTTTAGACAAAAGATCTCTTCTTCTTTGCCAATAGCTATTCTCCGTTAAAGATTCTAATGTGTAATTTCCCCAAACATCATCTGTTTTCACCCCCTCTACAAGAGAGACATCATATGAGAGACCAGGCTCAGAACCCCCTTTAGATAGAGGAATGCTCGAATAACTTATTCCCGTCGTCTGTCGATAGTGGTTAAAACTAGCATTATATATAAGGTCGAAACCGTCTGCACTAACAGGAGTACTCATTAACAAGAAAATAAATAGAAAAAGAAGCATATAAATAGCTTTTCAAATTAATGGGAATATCTTAACGGATGAGAATTAAATCTAGATTAATTTGGATTCCTTTGTCTTGTTCTTTATCCTTACTTTCTCTGTAACATAGAAGTTTCTCTTGAACCTAGTTTTCCCAAACATCATCTCCGTAAGAGCCTGTATATAGGGGATAAATGCAAAGGTTAACATATTAACAGCAATTAAGAAGGTCTCTAAAAAATCTAAAATATGCCTCCACCACTTCCAATCTTTAGGTACAGGAGTAATCTTTCTTCGCAACAAAACAAGAGGAATATTAGACAAAACTACAAGGGTAAATACATAACTTAAAATTCTAGGAAGATTGAACGCAAAGGTGCTGTATTGGTAAGTGGGATTTAGCCAACCCGTAATATTAAGTCCAAAGCTAAGAACAAACACAATTGTTAATACCCATAGGTAGTCAAACATCATTTTCATCATAACCAGCTTCTTTTGATTGGGAAAATTCTTTTTATCTGTGGACATCACTGCGAGAGCGATCGGGAAAGTAATAATTCCCCACCCCCATCTGTACTGCTGTTTATAAAAAGATATATGAGACTTAACAAAGGTCTCGTTCTCTACAGCATCGTTATATGTTGGAACATATACCTCTTGGCTCTTGAACCTACCCTTACTCCTAAGAATAGAATTCCAATAAAAGGCTGTGTCATCGTTGGGGATTTCTGGATCCCAAAACTCTATTTCTTCTAGAGTCTCAAGGTTAACTATATAGGAAGAGAATGTATCCTTGGTGTAAACCCTATCATTAGTGAAAGGTATCTTCATTGATTTGTCGAGGACCCAACAATGTAAAACCACAGCAGTCAACATGTTGGATTGTGTCCTAATAATAGGCGGAACATCCCAAATATTGTTATTAAAAGAGTGTACAGCAGAAGCAAAGAAAGTATATTTAGGATCTTCAGTTGTAAGGTATTTGTAAGTGACTGCAGAGAGATACTTAGGATGAGGCCTAAGGTCAGAATCACAAGTTATTAGTAAATAATTACAGGGGTCTTTCCCTTCCTCTCTTAAATCTTCTACCAAATGCCTAGCAGCCCAATTAATATTTGCACCTTTCACTCCTGCGACCTCTCCGGGAATTCCAGAAGGATGAATATAGTACCTCATGCTCCCAAATTTATCCCCATATTTCTCTTTAAGTTTCTTAAAGTTTTTAAGCTGAAGATCCTTTTTCCCCTCTTCCATTGCCATAACAACATCTATTTTTTCTGCTCCAATATCACTCTTTGCCCAAGCATCAAAAGAAGGCTCTAGAACATCTAAGGTTTCGGCATATACAGGACAGAGGTAAATATATCTCAAATCTTTAAACTTTGGAGAATCTAGATTCTCTATCTTCCCAACCCAATCTGTTGCTTTCTCCTCCTCCATCCTCTTAACTCCTATATATACACCCAGCAAAAATTTGATAGACCTAAAGAGCCAATACATAACCAAGAAAGACATATATACAACCATGGCCACATTCCATCTTAGTAATGCAAAGATTACTGGGAGTAATAGTAATGTCCATACAAATAAGCCTGGAAGAATCTCAAAGAATCTTCTCTTCCAATAGGGCATATCTGCAGGAAATCCTCCATCCCTATCCTTAGGTTTGTATATATTATTAGTCTTATCTTTTTCTAACTTATTCATATTCTATAAACATTCTATTCTAAATAAAAGAAGAAATCCATTTAAGGATTTTAGACAGCGGAGAGGGTGGGATTCGAACCCACGGTACAGTTTAACCCGTACAACGGTTTTCAAGACCGTCCCATTCGACCACTCTGGCACCTCTCCAAAAGCTTTAGAATTATATCAAAATTTGACTAATTAATGTATTTTACAATATGATTTATCTATGAAATCTGCCACACGGAAGCTTCCTAATTTATCGATACTATTATTACAAACCATACTTACAGTAATTTTTCCCATATCGACCTTCGCCTATGAAGTAGGTTCGACAAACTATAAACTCACAGGAGTTACTACTTCTGGACTTGGAGGAATCTTTGAATCTGCAAATTATAATCTACTGTCAAACACAGGACAGATTTCCGCAGACCCCAGAAATTACTCTACCAGCTACAGGATTAATCAAGGTCCTTCTGAAGCGTTTAGAGCAGCACAGGTGAATATACAGTGTTTTGAGACAGATACAGATGGGACTACTGACTGCACCTCCGGACCAACAGAACTCTTAAGTGGAGGAATGGTGGCCTTATGTGGAGGGACAGGATGCTATGACAGAGCTAGGTTCGAAATAGAACCATATACAAACCCAGATGACGCTCTGTATACAATACAGATTTCTACCGACAACTTCTCTTCAGATATTAAATGTATAAACGCCTCAACTTTCTATCCACAAGAATTATCCTCATGTGACATCAATGACTTTAGGAGTGAAACATTTTGGGAGGACGAGGACTTCAATATACTAGGGTTACAGGCAGATACCACATACTACATCAGAGTCTCCGCGCTACATGGAGATTTTACCCAATCAGAATACAGCCAGATTTCAAGTACAACAACTAGTACCCCGTACCTTTTCTTCGACATAGATATTGCAACACAACAAGGAGGGATGACCACTGTCCCGGTAACCGAAGGTAGGGTTTTACACTTTGACGCAACAACTATAACTGGTGCAAGCGATAACGACCCTATCACAACATGGGAAGATATCTCGGACACTGGGAATGACGCCTCGCAGGGGACATCATCCAGAAGACCTATATATAAAGAATCTGCCTTCAACAATCTCCCGGCACTGGAATTCGATCCAAGCAATTTAACTTCCCTAACCGCCTCATCTCCAGCAAGTATGGGGAATCAATATACAGCGTTTGCAGCGGTTTATCCCTATACCCAGACAGGAACAGGGGATTTTAGCACTTATGGATTTACGATAATGGCAACTACTACTAGATACGCCTTATGGTTTCTCCTTCGACAAGGAGAAATTAAACATTATGCATATAGCGGAAGTACCGGAACTTATGGACTAACCTCTGGGGCAAACGCTCCAAACAACAGTGGTTCTATAGTCACTGCTGATGCAACAATAAACACAACGGACGGAGCAAATATCTATCTAGATTCTAGTTTAGAAGTTACACACACCCCTGCAAATAACCCCTGGGAGGGAGCTTTTTGTATTGGGGACCTGAGAAATGGCCGTAATATCGGTTTTGACGGCCTCATTGGAGAGGTCATTATATACAATACAACCCTCTCCACAGAAGAAAGATCCTTGGTGGAACAATATCTAGGAGAGAAATGGCTTGGCTGGAGCCCAACTTCTGGTAACTACGCAGAGTCTTCACCACCCTACTCGGTTTCATTCAGCGGAGATGGCCGTCTGATTGCTGGTGCAGGGGCAGTTACAGCACCAACTCTTATATGGATGGATCTTGATAGTAGCTCAATGGGAGGATCCGCAATAATACAAAGAGGAGAGTATGGTGGGTTGTACAGTCCAACCACCACGGAGACAATAACTTCCAGTAATCTAGATTTAGATGGAGTTCTTGCAGAAGGTTTTGGCCTTCAAAACTATTTTATAAATTATGAATCATCTACTTACTTAGGGACAATAACCACAACAACAAACTATTCTGGCTCTGGCAATGTCGTCGGGGAGGTTCTAACGGATGCAAGAAAAATTTACGAGGCAAATGGCCCTATTAATAATGGCAGGATGGGATTATATCTAAAGGCGAGGGCTTCAGAAAGCAGGACCCCTGGGACAGATTACTCTGAATTTATAACCTTCGTTTCAGTCCCAAGGTATTAGAATTTTGTACTGAATTAATAGCTTATGAATTTAGATTGAAAACCCTTGACAGTATTCCTAGATTGAGATATCTTTTAACTAGATTAGTAATTAATTAATAGCTTGCTGCCCACTCAATATGAAAAAATATAACAAAGCAATCCCCATTTTAATCACCATTCTTGTTACAGGAGTCTTCTTTTTTGTACTCTCTCCTGTATTTAGATCACAGGCTGGAAGTCTAGCAGAATCATACCTATATCTCAGTAGAATACAGACAAGCTTAGACGGAACAGGGAGTAATGATGTTGAAATGGTATTAGCATTTCAGGCTAGCCAATCGTTCGCTAATCTAGACAATGCAAGAGTTGATATCTTCTTTCCAATGGATGATAATGCCGAATGGTGTAGAACAGCAGGAGCCCTAACCGTTACAGGAGTTGCAAGTGCTGCACCAGATACATCCGGCGCTATTGAAATTACCGCTTCCCTACCAGGAACGCTAGTCGCTGCTTGTACACAGGGAAATGGGACTACTACAGTTGATACCATATCTATAACTGGAGTCGGAGATATTGGAAATGTAGAAACATATGGTGTCAAACTGACAAGCAATACTGGGGTATTAGGTACATCAACTACTGCCGGTTCCAGAACTACCACAGTACAGGTGTCCGATGACAACAACCTAGACTCTTCCGCTTTTGGAGTATACTTGCTAACAGATGATACAGTTGAGGTAACTGCAACAGTTGCTGCTGCTCCTACAGTTACATGCACACTTAGTCCTGTAACAGTGGCTTTAGGAACATTGTATCCAGGTGGTGGTCTGGTAGAAGTTTCTTCAACAAATCAATTAAGTACAAGTTCAACAAATAGTGGCTACTATTGGGCCGCTTATGGACAAGGAAATGGTACTAATGCTGGATTATACTATGCTGGAGGTCCTTACCTAATACAATCGGGAACTGGAACAGGGACAGTAGATATTAGCACAGGTGGAACAGAAGGTTTCGGAATAAACCTAACACAACCCTCAGGAGCAACCGTCACTACAGATTTTAGCTATACAGCGAATGGTCCTGGAGTATATGGTTCCCTTGGAGCAACAGAGGCTGGTGCCAGATTAATCCTTTATAAGGCTACAGAAACCTCTCCGGCACATAGTTCTACCATTTATTATGGAGCAAGAGCTGGCTCAAGTGCCCTATCTGGATCATATACAGAATACGTCACGTATGTTTGTGGTGGTTACTACTAATTATGATGAAAAATTTAAAAAGATACTCTGCCCCATGGTTAAACAAACAAATAGTTTTATTCTTGGCAGTTTTTTTTGCCTTATTTTTTGCATTCCCTAAGCAAAATCTCTTTGCACAAACTTCATTAAATATAGGAACAGCCCCAGCTTCAGAGAAATTGACTCTACAACCAGGCGAGAAATATGAGGGGGAGATTGTTGTATGGAATCTCTCCGAGCGAACCACAACTTATGACATCTTTGTCAGAGGATTTAGACAGATAGAAAACCAACCAGGAACAGCCATAATGTTTACAGAGGAAGAAGAAGCAAGATCACTCTACTCTGCTGCCCCTTGGGTTACTGTAAGCAAACAAAAAGTAGACCTCATCCCAAACAGAAATGAAAAAATATTTTATGAAATTAATGTCCCTGAAGACGCAACAAAAGGTGAATATACGGTAATAATCGCCTTCATATCAGAAGATGTTCAACAACAATTGGGATCCACTGCAGCATTCACTTCCCTTTCTTCAGGAACCCCAATACTAGTTAAGGTCGGAGAAGATTTCGCAGAGAACGCAGAATTGCTTCAATTTGACACAGATAGAGATTGGTATGAGGAGCCTAATGTAAAATTCTTTACCAGAGTAAATAACTTAGGAGATACCCACATCACCCCTATTGGAGAAATCGTTCTCACAAACATATTTGACCAAGAAGTAGGCAAAATCGTCTTTAACGAAAGTGCTCAGAGTATACTAAGAGACAATTCTGCTAGTTATGAGACCCTCTGGGACTATGGTTCCTTCCTAAGCAATGACAACAAACTCATCCTAGGACCAATCCAGGCAGACCTAATCCTTATGTATAGAAACTTCCAACCAGGATTCGCTCCTCTTACAGCTACAACATCTTTCTGGATAATTCCTTGGAAATACATATTACTACTCCTACTCGTAATAATAACAACTGTGGTAATATTGAAGATGAGGAAAAGAAAAAAGGATAAACCTCCTCAACAATTACCTAAGTAATTCACAAATGGATGTTAAAAGTGCCCTTAGGAAGACAATTTACTTGTTTTTTTGTGCCCTACTCTTTGCCATCTCCACACCTAAAACAACTTATGCAAATTCCATAGCTCCACCCACAAGTGAATATCTCCTTACTACAGAAGAGAGAAGAGAAAGCACACTAACCTTCAAGAATAACTCCAGAAAGGAGATTTTCCTCTCCCCTGTTATATATTCCT
>ERZ795053.3104-NODE-3104-length-19252-cov-8.105381_pt1 | contig 19252 bp, 19 predicted proteins | sample MGYA00375137_ERZ795053 | MGnify/ENA primary metagenome ERZ795053 (study PRJEB30182, sample SAMN05720284) | activated sludge metagenome | isolation source: Anaerobic digester | place: Hong Kong | collected 2014-12-17 ...
ACACAACCGAACACACTCTTTCCCTACACGACGCTCTTCCGATCTCGATGGGGGAGCCGACCATTTCCCGCGTCCGCCGCAGGACCTCGAACACGGTGATGGGCGGAAGCAGGCCGGCGGACAACGACAGCGAGCGACCGCCGACGCCGACCACCGGGGTCCCGGTCTTAACCTCACCAGCCACCGCGGCTTTGATCGCCAGCGCCTGGAACACGTCCCTCACCGTCCACCGCAGGGGACTTCCGTGAAACTCGTGATCTGCCCAGGCCAGAGCGTAGGCCAGCCAGCGACCGGCACGCCCCTGAGGATCTCCCCCCGAGTGTGAGTAGTACTTCCTGTGGGCGGCACGGTTCGCTTTTTCGGCGAGTGTCGAGGTGTAGTCCAAGGCGCGGCGCACGTCACGGGAGAGATGGCCATCCGGTCGGTGGCTGTCGTGGTTGCGGTAGGAGGCGCCTAGCCCGTTCCAGGGCTGACCCGGTTCGCTGAGGTTCCGGATGTCGGCCAGGCTGTATCCCCGAAGGACTGCGTTGAGCACCACTGACATGCGGGCCTCGGATGGGCTTTTCCACCGGGCGGGCCTCTTTGGGTGAGCCGGGTCGAACAGGTGCGCCGATGCATCACCGATCGCTGCAAACTCGGCGACCGCAGCGGGTAAGGGTTGGGTCCAGCGCGCGGCTTCGGCTAGGCGCTCGTGGTCTCCCGTTCCGGTGGTGCCCGCTGACCCAGACGAGCTGGAGTGCTTGGCCGGCGGGTCCGGAAGAGTGCCCATTAGGGCGTAGAGCTCGGGCAGCAGGGTGGGGGAGCTGCGCTCGGTGACCGCGTTGAGTGCGTCGGTGAGCGTGCCGTCGAGCTGGCGATAGCCGCCGCCCGCGCACGGAGTGCCCGGGAGGCTGATGCAGCCCTCGTTGGGGTTCTGCATGGGCTTGATGTCCAGGCTGGGCAGCCGAGCCTGCAGCTGGCGCATCAACGGCTGGAGCTCGTCGAAGCTGGCGGTGGTTCCGATGGCCAGTGGGATCAGGATGTGGCGGCCGCCGTTGGTGGACCGGTCGCTAATGAGCCGGGCCCCGCAGGACAGCAGCCAATCACGGGCCCGATCAAAGTCGGCGTCGACCTGCTCGCGGCCGTGATTCTTGCTGTCGAAGTCCAGTGCCAGCAGGGTAGTGCGGCGCTGGCCGTACAGGTGTACCGCGGCCATGAGCGTCGGTAGCGTGTCGGTGATGCGGCGGGTCTTCAGGTACGCCTTGGTGTCGGGGTCGAAGACCTTCATCCGCTCGCGACCGGGCTGGGAGAGCCTGCGCGCCAGTGCTTTCCACACCGCAGCCGGCGGCGCCGAAACAGCGGCGGTCACTGAGCCACCGGCGGCGTCGTGTGGTGGATCGGTGCCGCCGGACAACGATTTTCGTCACGAAAGCGCGCGTTATCCTCCGCTGTTGGAGGGCGCGAACTATCATGAGAACGTCGATCCATGACGATCCCTTCGGGGAGTGGGGTTCGAGTTGCCGCTCGAGCCCGTAACTTCAAATCGAGGCCCCTAGCCCGCCGGCTGGGGGCCTCGGTTCATTTGAAGGCGGCTGTGCCGCAACGTATGTAGTTGTGCCTGGCCTCCGCGCCCACACCTCGCCGCTGTGCTGATCATCCGTTTTCGCGCAGCGTCAACCGCGAGAGATATTCACGGAATTGCAGAAGTGATCAGTCGAAGTCACGAGCGGCTCTGCGCCGCAGCAGATTTCGACTCAGCGGGTCGCGAGGCGTAGCGTGCGCCGCGGAGCGACAGGCGCCCGCGCGAATCGGGTACTCATGTTCAACCCTCCCATGGTGTTAACAATGTGACCAATGGGATAGTGACATTCACGGCACGGGTATCCGTGCAGACACGCCGCACGGGTAGCCGTGCAGCGAGATGGACGTTAACTGCTCAGAAGGTGCAGAGTTCAGGCGCTCAGGCGCTGAGCACCGATCGCAAGTGTTCGAGGATGAGCTGCTGCGTGCTGCCCAGTCCTCGCCGGCGGGCCTCCTCTTCCAGCTTCTCCCGTTCCTCGGGGAGAAGGCGCAACGAAATCTGGCTGGTCCGCCGCCGCGATTCACTGCTGACCCAGGTCTTGACCCGCCGCGAAGAGGTCGTGTTTACGGTCGCCGTGTCAGCCATCGTCTTCACCGTCTTTCACGCTGTATTAGCCAGTCTGATCTGGTGCTTTAGTCGTTATGTGCAAGTCTGGCACCCCGAGGGGGATCTGCGCGGGTACCCGTGCGGCGTGTCGCCAAATTACTCGCTAGTACCGCCTAATATTGCTGTTCAACGAGGCTAACATGGCTCACAAGCTCGATGTGGCCGGCAGAAGGAGGGCGCGGACGTGATCCAGCGCGCGCCCGTCACCGGCCGACAAACAGTCAGGCCTACAGAGGCTGCGCGGCTTCTCGGCTGCACACGAGAGACCGTCAAGAACAAGATTCGCCGCGGCGATTTCGGGGAGAACGCCGGCCAGACCCCCGACGGCCACTGGTGGATCTACGCCGACCAGTTGGTCTCCAATGACGTTCAGGCTCTTCGGCGTGAGAACGCCCAGCTGCGGCAACGGGTGGAGGAACTGGTCGCGCAGAAGGATTCCGCCGACCGTCGGATCCAGGAGTTGGTCGACCGGCAGGCCGTAGTCGATGCCCGCCGGCGTGAAGACCGCAATGAACTGGCGACGGCGCTCGCGATGCTTGGAGCTACCCGGCAGGCAACAGAGGCCTACAAACGTGCGGCAGAAGGTTCCCGGCGGGTGGTGGACGGCTACAAAGCCGTCGCTGAGGACGCGATGCAGTCGGTAGACCAATACAAGGAAGCCGCCGACCAATGGATGGCCGTCGCCGATATGAACCTCGACGCCGTGGCCCAGAGGAACATGCCCGACACTCCTGAGGAGCTCGATGACTTGGGGCGCTGAGCAACGCCGCCACGCGGTGCCTCAGCTCCCAGCCGAACTGGAATAGCCCAGGACATTCGGCATAGGTGCCTGGCCGTAACAATCCGCGCTGTCTGGCAGCGTCGTCTTGAAGCGTCGGCGCGGAAACCGTCCGGAGGCTTGCGCTTAGGCGGAAGGCATGCAAATGGCGACTGGGATCGGTGCAGAGGAACTCCAAAGGGGTGTGGGTGGTATGCACGATGGACTGATAGCGGCAGCGGGTCGACTCCTGGCCCCGATGCCGGCTACCCCCGCGGGGCCTGCCACCCCCGACAACCCCGGTGCCGATTCCACTCCGGCGCCGCCGGAGGCCAACGTCTACGGCGGGGCCGGGGTTCCGTCACCCGGTAAGGCCAGCGAGACGCATCCGCAGCCGCCGCAGCCGCCGCCTTACCCGGGCACCAATGGCGGCTCGCCGTATGGCGTGCCGATCGCAGCGGGCGGTGCTGCGCCGCCGCCTCTGATTGGCCCGGGTGCCAACGGCGCTCCGAGGGGAGCGGTACCGCCGGCGCCTGCGGGCGCGGGCGGGCTGTCCACCGGGGCAGGCCAGGCTGGTGAGGACTACAACACCAGCGGCACGCAGGTCCAGGGCCTCGACGAGAGGCTCACTGAGGAGATCAACGACGCCGTATCGCAGAATCAGCAGGCCAGAGACAAGATCACTTCGATCTTGAGCGAGATGAAGACCTACCAGGCCGGGGTTGTCGGCTCGGGTGATCCGCTTGCTTTGAGCAACTATCAGAAGTACCTCGATGAGAAGCTGGCCTCGGTGCAGCAAGTGCTCGACGAAGCCCACGTCAACGCAACCACCAAGCAACAGATCCTCAAAGACATCGCTGCTGAGTACAAGGCGTCGGGCCCCGCTGCGCCCGCCCCTGCGGCGGCCGCGAATCCAAAGAACGGTGAGGAGAGCCAGGCTTCGGGCAGCGATGCCGGCGCGGCTGAGGTTTCAGGGTCGGGGGACGGTTCGTCGGCCGGCGCTGACGGCGCGTTGGACGATTCCGGTGTTGGGGCTGGTCAGGGCGCAGGGTCGCAGGGTCTGATCGACCCATTCGCCGGCCTGGGCCCGATGAACGGCATGAATCCGATGATGGGTGCCGGACTGGGTGATGCGTTGGGTGCGCTGGGTGGCCTGGGCGGCCTTGGAGGGTCGTTGGGAAGTTCATTGGCTGGCCTGGGTGCGGCTCCGTTGAGCGCGCTGGGTCCGGCACTGGGAAGTCTGGGCGGGCTCGGACAGCTGGGTGGCCTGGGATTCACCGACCAGCCTGCTGCGGCGGCCAAAGACGCTGCTGCGTTCAAGGATGACAAGCCGGCCGACCCCGCGGCGGCCAAAGATCCGTCCACTGCGCCCAAGGACTCCACGGAGTTGACAGCGGACAAGTCGACCGACTCCGGCAACGCGGATAAACCGTTGGCCGCCGAGGCCGGGTTCAAGGACGATGGTGCTGGTCAGGGCAGCCAGGGCAGTGGCGCTGAGCAGACAGCTCGAGAGACCGCCTCGGGCGATCCGGACAAGGCGGGGGCGCCGGCATCGGCGGCACCGGCCAGTGCCCCGGGTGCCGCTGCGCCACCGCCGGACGCCGGCAAGCTGGTGACGTTGCCGGACGGCACTCCGGTGATGGCCCCGAGTGAGCAGGCGGCGAACGCTACACGGGCGGTCCTGGCAGGTCAGAGCGTTACTGACGCCTACAAGACGCAGGGTATCGACATACCACCACCTGGTGCTCCGGTAACCACGCCGGTCGATCCATCACATCTGCAGCCCGGCGACATCGCCCGTTTCGGCTCCAGGCCACCCGTGATGGCTTTGGGGAACGGCAAGGTTTGGATGGATGGCCAGGTGCAACCACTCAGCGCCATGGGTAGCAGCGGCGACTTCCTGGGCTGGAGCAAGCCCGCAGCGCCTGCGGTGACGGCGCACGCTGTCACCCCCTTGGCCCCGCTACCCTCACCCGGCCCTTCTCAACCGTCGTAGGGTTTGAGGCATGGAGACGCAGACCGAGACTCCCACGTATGTGGAGAGCTCCCGCGATGGGGCGGTCATGGTCGAGATCGACAGTGACGGCTTGGTCCAACGTGTTCAGATCGAGCCGGAGGTCAATGCCGAGTGGACCGCGGAGGTGCTTGCTGAGCGTCTGTTCCACCTGTACACGTTGGCTGTGATGAGGGCCCGCTGTGATCATCTGCGTCGGATGAATGAGGCCGGTGCAGATTTGCCGCCTAGCGATGCCTGGCCCAGCCAAGAGCAGGTCGCCGCCTATCGTGCCCGGTGGGTAACCTTCTGAGAATTAACCAGCTGAGGTGGCTGCTGTAATTCCGCGCCACCCGTACCCTTGGGTTTTAGGCCCATTAGGTCAATAACAGGAGGGTTTGCCGTGGCGAGAGAATTGTCGGTCGATGCCGATGCCTGGGAGGACCACGCGAGGTGGTGGGACGGCGAGAGCCGCCGCGCTGTTGAAGCGATGGATGTCTCGGAGGAGACCTTGGCGGCCGCCCGCGGCGCGTTCGGAAAGTTGGGCGCTTCGACGGTGGGTGCGGCCTATGCCGAGGTGTTGATGGCCCGTCGCGAGGCCGGCCAGCGGCTGGGTGCCTACGCCCAGGGCGTGGCCGAGCATATTCGTCGCGATGTTCAGGGCTACACCGACGTCGAGGCCGAGGCGGCCAGGACACTGTCGAGCTGATCCGGCTCCGACTGCTCAGGTCACCATGGCTGCCTATCTGAACGTCGACACCGACGGGGTGCGGGACGCCGCCACCGCGGCGGCCGCCGCTCCTGGTGCGGCACCGACTCCTGCCGTGACGGTGACTCCTTGCGCGGCCGATCAGGTGTCGGTTCAGATGGCGACCCGGTTGAGTGGAGCAGCCACGGCACTGAACGCCGGCACGATCGGCGTCCACGCCCACGCCGCGGCGGCCGGTGAACACTTGGCGTCAACGGCGCAGTCCTATGACAGCCAGGAGGTGGCCGCCTCACGGGTCTTGGCCTGGGGTGGGGGAGCGGGTAGCGGCGCGGTTCCTGTTGCAGCCATGACCGTTCCGACGCGCCCGCCCGTGGTGCCGCCGGTCGGACTGCCGGCCGGCGCAGAGCCCGTGACCGGCGCACAGGCCAGTGCTCTGATCCACAGCGGCCCCGGAGCCGACGGGTTCGACGCGGCGGCCACGATGCTGGATAGCCATGCCGCAGACCTCGAGCTCTCGGCAGCGCAAGTCCGTTCAGCCAGAAGCACATCCGAGACGAGCTGGTCGTCACAGGCCGCCGACATCGCGCACACTCACTTGCACCGCCTGGAGGCCGACTACACCCGCCAGGCCGAGTCAGCCCGCCGCCTGTCGCAGCAGTTCCGCTCCCACGCCGAGGATTACCGCCGCACCAAAGCAGCGATGCCTACTCCGCAGATGTTCGACACGTTGACGCAACGGCTGAAGATGGCGGTCGCAGCGAACTCGACCCCGCCGACAGTCGGGCTGTATGGACCGGCGATCACGGCGCTGCAAGGGCAGCTTGCGGAGGCCAACCACACAGCGATCACGGCCTATCAGCAGTACCGCACCGCCGCCCTCACCCCGTCGATCACCGATCCCGGCGACAACGGGTACGGCAGAGGCCGAGCCGGGAGCTCGCAAGGGCCGCGCACAGACTCCGCTGGTGGTGAATTGAGTACCCCCGATGGATCTGACGCGGCCGGAGTCGCGGATGCAGCGGGAGCAGTTCCCGGCACTGACACTCTCGCCGCAGGGTCTGATCCCGCCGCTGCCGCACTGGGCGGCGAGCCCGGCAGCGAGCTGCTCGGCACGGTCGTTCCAGCGCTGCTGGGCGGCGTGACGGGATTGGTCGGAGGCCTACTGGGTGGCCTCGCGGCAGCCGGTCAGGGCGTCCAGCAGGCCGGTACCCAGCTCGTCGGGGGGTTGACCCAGGCTGCCACCTCGGCGGCGAATGTCGCTGCAGCCAAGGCGAATGTGCCTGACCTGTCCGGAGAGTTCGGCGGCGGCGATCCGGGAATGTCCGACTTCGGCGGGGCCGGCGATTTCGGGGCTGGCGATGCCGGCGGCGGGGGAGCTGACTTCGGCGGAGTCGGCGATTTCGGCGGCGGTGACTACGGAGACACCAGCCCGGCGTCGATGGCCGGGGGGGCACCCGGAACCTTCCCGGCAGCAACTCCGGTCAGTGCAGCCCCGGCCACGTTCAGCGCGGGCGGAGTCGCCACACCCGCCGCCGCGGCAGGCGCTGGTGGACCCGGCATGATGCCTCCGATGATGCCGATGGGAATGGCGGGCGCCGCCACGGGAGCCGATGCCGATCGGCGCCTGTACCCAGAGCGACGACTAAGGGTGGAATCCCCTGCTAATGCCGAGCCGGTCAAGGGCCGGCGCGAAGCCCGCAAGGCTCGCACCAAGAGCAGCGAGGACACCGGGGAGGGATCGCAGTGACACCTGACGAAGAGGTTCAACAGGTCCTCGATGCGGTAGCCCAGTTGCGGGCGCGCCACGCCGCATTCAACGTGGCTTCCCAAGGCATCCGCGGGGAGCAATTTCATCCCGACGTCCAAGCCCGTTGGGACAACGAGGGCAACCTGCAAGGCATTGACGTCGCCCCAAATGCGTTGCGGGACTACACCAACCTCGAGCTGGAGGACATCATTTCCGAGGTCCTGCGACGTACCCGGCTCGATGTCGGCGAAAAGTTTCAGGCCCTGTTCGACAAGTACCTCGGATTCGACTCACCAAGTTTCGACCCCGACATCCTGGGTGTCCCCATGGCACCGCTGCTGCGGACCATCGCTGGCCAGTGAATCCTGACGATCGCGAGGCCGGCGGCGGCGGTTGAAGGACGCCGTCGCGCGCGGGCGGGGGGGGCGCTAGGGGCGTGCAAGGTCGCAGTATGTCGCGTAGGAAGCCCTGTGCGCCAACATGATTCGATCCCCCATCCTGCCAGACCTGTGCTTGGCGACAATCATCTCGGCTTCACCGGCGCGCGGGTCGTGAGGGTCGAAGGCATCGGGCCGGTGAAGCAGAAGGACGATGTCGGGGTCCTGCTCGAGACTCCCGGATTCGCGTAGATCAGACAGCATTGGTCGTTTGTCGGCGCGCTGTTCGGGGCCGCGGTTGAGTTGACTGAGCGCGAGGATAGGTACTTCAAGCTCCTTTGCGAGCAGTTTGATCGAACGACTCAGGTCGGAAACTTCCTGTTGGCGTGATTCGTAGCGACGACCGGAGCTGCTCATCAGTTGTAGGTAGTCGATGACGATCAGGCTCAGGCCGGCGCGTTGTTTGAGCCGGCGGGCTTTGTGCGCGGATCTCCATCATGGTCAGGTTTGGGGAGTCGTCGATGTAGAGGGGAGCTTGGGACAGTTCGCTCATTCGGCCGGCCAGCCGGGTCCAGTCCTGGTCACTCATACGCCCGGAGCGCATGTCGGCGAGGGGGATTTTCGCTTCGGCGGACAGCATCCGCATGACGATCTCGGACTTCGACATTTCCAGCGAGAAGATGATTCCGGGTAGGCCATGTTTGATAGAGCAGGAACGTAATACGTCCATTGCGACGGTCGATTTGCCGATTCCGGGTCTGGCCGCGACGACGATCATCTGCCCAGGTTGAAGCCCGTTGGTGAGTTCGTCTAGGTCGCGGTAGCCGGTGGGGACGCCGCGGGCGATGCCGCCATTGGAGGCGATGGCGTCGATCTCGTCCATGGTGGGTTGCAGGAGGTCTGCCAGTGCGATGAAGTCCTCGGCAGTGCGTTGCTCGGTGACGTCGTAGATTTCAGCCTGGGCGCGGGTCGACGACGTCGCCGACTTCCGCTCCGTCGGCGCCGGCGTAGCCGTATTGCACGACACGGGTTCCGGCCTCGACGAGGCGGCGCAGGATGGCCTTTTCGGCGACGATGCCGGCGTAGTAGCCAGCATTGGCGGCGGTGGGGACGGTGGCGATCAGGGTGTGCAGGTAGGGGGCGCCGCCGATGCGTCGAAGCAGGCCGCGGCGGTCGAGCTCGGCGGCGACGGTGACGGCGTCGGCGGGTTCGCCGCGGCCGTAGAGGTCGAGGATCGCGTCGTAGACATTTTGATGGGCGGGTCGGTAGAAGTCGCCGGGGCGAAGGCGTTCCAGAACGTCGGCGACGGCGTCCTTGCTCAGCAGCATGCCGCCCAGCACCGATTGTTCTGCGGCCAGATCCTGTGGTGGCTGGCGGGGGAAATCGTCAGCGCGAGTGGCGCTGTCGCGGAGGTGGACCGGGGGGAGATCGTTGACGAGAGCCATGGTCCGATTCACTTTCTGAGCGATCGGGCGATCGGGTGGTCGGTCGCGGGCGGGGGAGGGGAGGGGTTCATGGCCGCGTTCCTTCCGACGGGTGGCGGCGCTGGCGGCGGCGCTCGGACAGCTCGGCGAGGATTTGGCGGCACTCGGCGCGGCCGGGACCGTTGAGGGCGGCCCGGCCTGCATCGCGGGCCTCCTGGCGGATGCGGCGCTCAGCGCGCACCAGTGCTCGCTGGATGCGACGCTGCGCGAGTTCTTCGCGAACCCGCGCCTCGTCTGCGGAGGTGGGCCGCTCGTCCAGGCCGCCGTGGCGGGTGAGGATCGCGCCGAGCAGGCCGATCGGCTTGTGCGGGTTGTCGGGGATGCGGTGTCCGGTTGCCAGCCAGTCGGTGATGAGCTGGTTGAGATCTCTGGGGGTCCAGCCGTGGCGAGCGGGGCCGGCCAGCAGGGTCGACCATGCTTCGGCGGTGTGTCGGCGTGCCCAGGGTGGCGCGTTGTCGTGTGCACGCCAGTCCAGCGCGAGGCGCGTGCCCTCTTTGTCCAGGCGTGCGCGACCGTGGTCGCGCCGACCGCGGCCCGAAGGGGTGCGGCGGGTAGTAACCACTCTCTGACGAGAGTTAAATCCTTTCAGGACCCTATCGGGTTGGGGTGTCACGAAACCGTTGGCGGGCAGGTCAATTGGGTTATCGTGGAGCACCCATACCGAGGCCCAGCCGCGGGCGCGATCACCGACGCGCCAGCTGGCCATCCGTTCGGTTCGTGTCCGTTGGCGGCCCCGGAGTACCTCGGTGGCAACACCGAGCAGACGCAGTGCTTCATCGGCGCGTTGCACTTGGCGCAGGGACAGGCCGGTCATGGCGACCAGGCGGGCGTTGGAGGGGCGGCACTCGCGTCCGGTGCGGTGATCGGCGTGGGCGGCCCGTGCTGTTGCGACGGCCAGCAGTGTTTCGCGGCTGATCCCGCCGCTGCGCATCTGTGGCCGAATTGCTTTGTAGCGCAGGTCATAGGCCGTGGGCACGGTGATCGTCAGCCATCGCTCGCGTGAGCTCCAACAGGCAACGCCGCGGTGGGTTCCCTCGGGCGGTTCCAAGACGACCAGCTGGTTGGGGCGCCAGTTGTGGCAGGGCCGGTCTGCGGTGCGTGGCCGGCGCCGACCGGGTGTGGCGGTGGGTCGCGCACGCAGGGTTCCCCGGCGAGGGGTCGCGGCGCTGCAGCCGCGATAACTGCGTGGCGCCAGGAGGTTTGGCTGCGGCGCGGGTGCTGGACGCGGCGCTGGGCGTGCACTAATATGAGGGAGTCCTGACACGGACACACTCCCTTTCGAGGGCAGGTGCGTGAGTCACCTGTAAGGGGCCGGCTGGTAACCGGCCTAGTACTCGCAACCGCGAACGCGAAGCCCTCGGGTCCCTAGCCCGGGGGTGTTCGTGTTTCTGGGGTGCGGCTCACGCGGTATTCAGATGGATGCCGGAGGTCGCGCCGGCGCGCTTCGGTGTGTGAAGGCCACCCCTTTCTGCGGTGTGCCGATGGGGGAGTGGTGTTCAGGCGGCCGGCTCTCGGCGGCGCATGAAGTGCTCGTCGGCAGCTAGGGGCTCGACGGCGACGTTGCCGATCTCGATCTGGCGGCGTTCTTCGAACTGCAGCAGCAGACGCTCGTAGACGGGGGTCAGACGGCGGGCGCGGTCGCCGGGAAGCTCGATGCCGCCCCAGATGCCGTGGGTCGCCCGGACGGCGACAGCGTTGTAGGAGCAGCGGCCGCGGAACGGGCACGCCTGGCAGGCCATCACGGCAAGGTCCCGCCCACCGATCTCGTTGCCGAACCACATCTCGATGTCGTTTTGGTCCACCGACTGGCACGGCGTGGGTTCGTCGGAGACGAACAACTTCACTCGGGGCCCTCGATGCTCGGTGGGCGCTCCGACCGGCCGGCCGGGCCGGTAGATCGTGTCGTCGTCGACGTCGCGTGAGGGCATAACTGCTGTGGTCACGGGTCTCCCCTTTTCCTCGGACTTACCGGTTCTGATCGGTAAGTTACCGGCCAAGTTACCGGAAATCTACACCAAACGGTAAAAATCGGTAACTTGAGGTCGGTAAGTTACCGATTACGGGGTCGCCCCAGTGACCGATCTGAGATCAAATCAGCAGTTCAAAGGTGTTAAAGTGCCATGCAAGGCCGGGCGGGAATGTCGCTAGATTTTTTCCCAGCGGACGGCTCGGAACCGGCAGGTTCCCGCCAAGTTACCGGTCTGTAGGGCAGGATGAACGCATCATGTCGATGCAGGAGCTCGCTGGATGGGTGCGGGACCGCCGCGCCCAGCTTGAGCTGACCCAGGAGGAGATCGCCGCCCTGGGTCCACTGTCGGACAAGACCGTCCGCACGGTCGAATCCGGCAGGGCCACCGGGTTGCGGCGGAACACCCGGTCGGCCCTGGAGCGGGCGCTGCAGTGGCAGGCCGGAAGCGTCAAGGACGCCATCGACCACGGCCTCAAACCACAGCCGATCGCCGACAAGCCACGCGCATCCAAGCGCCGCACCGAGGTCAAGGAGGAGCCGCCCCAGGCCATCCCGGCCACGCCGCCCACTGCGCCAGCGGGGGAGACCGGCCTGGGCGGTGACGGGTTGGCATCCGCGGGCGCGAGTTTCGCGGTGGCCAGAGCAGCGCTGAGGCTGCGCAACGCTGTCGGCCTTATGCGCGACACAATGGCGCCCTCGGAGTTGGAGGCGGCACTCGCCGACCTGGTGGAGACCCAACGTGAAGCGGAAATCGCGTTGAGTCAGGCGATGCAGTGGATCGTCAACGACGACGCCAAACGCCGCGAAGCCGGCCAACTGCTCTACGAACTCCAACAGCCGTTTTAGCTCTGGGCTTCAGCGAACCCAAAACCCTGGCGAGCCAACGCCTTATCGTGGTTCCGTGCGCTGGTACGCCTGCCCCGACAACGAGCCGCTGCAATTGAGGCAAATCCCGCGACCGATGTCCCGCAACGCGAACAACGATCCCGACCAAGTCCGGCTACGGGCATACGTCGCCGAGACCAAGGAACTTCTCGACGAGTCTCGGATTTACGACCGGCCATGGGCGCTGCGGATCGACGTCGGAAAGTCCCATTCGCTGGATCTGCTTTCCGCTGTCGCCGACCTCGACAACTACGCCCACCCGCTGGCCGACGAACTCAAAAATCCGCACCTGGTTTCGGTGTGGGCCACCAAACAACACGATGCGCAGCAACGGTCATATGTCCGGATTGCCGACGCTAGCGAAGAGTCGGCACCGGCTGAGGTGCTCACGGTAAGGACAACCGCATCGGTGGAGAAAGCCGCCTTCAAGGACGAGATCAAAGCCGCCGTGTACGAATCAGGCGCACAGATGCTCCCCGAAGACGTGCCCGTCAGACTCGAACTATCTTTCGTCATCGGCAACCGGACGTGGCTTCCGGTGTGGAAACCGACGATTGACGCCCTGGATCCACTATTGGGCCGTACCGACCCCGAGCATCCCTACCACCCGCTCGATGGCCGCATCGTCGAACTCGGCATGCACCTGGAGGTCGACCCGACTCTCGGATACGACGTAGAGATTGGGATCGCGCCCGCGCCTTGGCAACCCGGCGATCGAACGGGCCGGCGCCAAGTGTTCGGCCAGCGGGTGACTTGTCCGAGATGCGGCGCAGCTGTCGGGCAAGCATGTCCTACCTCCTACGGCGAGAACCATCTCGAGCGCATGGCAGCGTTCGATCATTCCCGAGACGTCGCCCATCAACTGGGGCTCGGCGATACCGCCTCCGACGCCTGGCCCGATCACGCCCTCGCCGCCTTCTACGGCCAATGGCCCACCACGCTCCCATGGGACGCCGTACGGAAGCGACCGCCTACCACGACCGGGTGGACGCTCTACAACGGCGACGGGTGTCAATGACCGCCGAGGAACCGCGGCACTAAACCCAGAGGCCAGCCCGCGGGGCAGCCGCTCGACGAGAGAGCCCTCAGCGAGGACCGGGGTAGGTCACATCGGGGCCCAGAACCCGGGCAGGTATTCGATGTAGCCGCTTGGGGCGAGCTGCCCGGGCGTTACCTGAACGACGTCGCGAATGTCGATTGGCTGCTGGGGTGTCGGCCACGGCTGCGCGGCGTCAAGTCCTTTGGTTGAAGGAGCCCATCGCCCGGGGCTGAGCTGTTCATACCCGTTGGGCCCCAGGCCTTTCGGGGCGGTGGTGACCATGTCGGCGACATCGAGCGGATGTTTGGCGGCACTGGGCGCGCCACCTACCGGAAGACCGGGATCCGGGTAGTACAGACCGGGTCCGATCTGTTTGGTGCCGTAAGGGGCGAGCTGCCCAGGGCTGACATGGATCACCTTGTCCAGATCCAGCCAGTAGCGCGGGTCCTTGCCGTGCGGCGGGTCTTGCGACTTCGGGGACAGGGGAACATCGCCGCTGAACGCGTGGATTCCATCGTGCGGGTGAGGGGGAGGGGATTGGGGGTCGCCGGCGACCTCGGGTCCTGCGCTGGCGGCGTACTCGCCGTAGCCCTGCACGGCCTTGGCATTGAGCGTGGCACGTTCGGTGACGAGCTGATTGATGACCGGTGTGTAGCGGCCCAGTGATCCCGGTGTGTTGTTGGCGGCCACCGCCATCCGCAGCCGGCGTTCGTTGTCGTCGAACTCCTCCGGGGTGGGAATGGCGGATTTGGCTCGCGAGTAACTGTCGAGGTGACGGTCAATCGCGCTGGCGGCGACGCTGGCATGTTCGGCGTGCGCGCTGTACCAGGTACCCAGTTCTCTGATTCGTGCTGTGGCGTTTCCGCCCGCCTCGGAGGCCCACTCGTTCTCCAAATCGCCTGCGATGCTGTGCAATGCCGTGCCGGAGCTATGGAGTTCGGTGGAGTGCTCACGTAACCAGGTGGCGGCGCTGCGAAGGCCTTCGGTGTTTCCGCCGCCAGTGTGAATCAGTTCGGCGATCGCTTTGCCGTCGCCGGGAATACCGGTGACGACGGGTGGGCTGACAGCCGGGATGTTCAGATCGGGTAGTGGGGGGAGAGCGGGAGCGGCACCGGCCGGGCCGGTCGGTGTCCCGCCGCCGCGGCCCAGTGTCGCTGCCGCGGCCTCATCGACCTCGAGGTAACTGGCTGCGTCGGCGTTCAGCCGCGCTCCTCGGTGTGCGGCGATCGCCGCGGCGAGGCTGCTGTGACCGCTGACAGCGGCTGCGCGTGCGGCCAACGTCGACGCCACCGCCACCGACACCGGATCGGCCGCTACCGGCCTCGGCACGACGGGAAGACTGGTCGAATGTGACCCGGCCGCCGTGACCTGGCTACCTGCGGCGACCACAGCATCAGGACTGATACGAAGCGAAGCCACCCCGACAAACCCCGTTCTTATCGCTGTTCAGCCGACATTTCACTAAATCTGAACTTCCAGGGTAGAGCGAGCACGCCGTCTTTGCTGCCACCCTGTCAGCGAAGAACCCAGCCCGAGGCCGTAGCCCCCTAGCGAGCAAGAGCCTCCTGAAGCCCAAGCGCTGGTCATAAGAAGTCGACAGCCGACCGATACTTCAGCCATGACGGGAGTCCACTCGGGTCGACTGGCTGCTCTGCCCAGCGGCCGAGCCGCAACACCGGCAGCGACGCAGGACGTATGGATGTGGTGGTGGGAATACGCACGGGCCACCGCCCGGCGCATCACCCAGGGCATCGCACCAGCCCCCGTTGATGTGTGGGGGCCGGTCCTGGAACCGAACGAGGTGGCCGTGATGCCCGCCGAGGTGACTTACTCGCGGCTTTACGGAGGCGATGGCCTCTACGAGCCCACCGCGACCTACTTTCTTGGACGACCGGCGGTGATGATCGGGGCCCTTGCCGCCACGGCCGCGGTCAACCACCGACGCAAGGTGAAGGCCCGCCGCGACGCCGTACCGTCCTGGCGAGACGTGCAGCATGTGCCGGTCATTGTGACCAGCCAGCGACTGCTGGCGGCCACCGATGCAGGCTGGGAATCGGCCTGGTGGGCCTCGGTCGCCGAGTTCCAGCCGGACCTGCCCGAATGGTCGCTGACCTTGGGGTTCGGCCCGGGATACTCGCCGATGCGTCTTTTCGGCCCGGCGACGCCCGCCCTGTCGATCTGGGCGGCCGCCGGAGTCCTGGGCCGTCAGTGGAGCGCCGATCCCCGCCTGGCAGCCCTCGTGGGCTGACGGGTGTGGCCGATTCACCGTGGATGTAACTAACCCGGCAGGCAGTTACCATCGAAGAATGTCCACCGACAAGTTCGCTATGGAACCCGAGGCGACCTTAGACGGCCTGATGAACGCCGGTCAGGAGCGTGCCGCCGCCCTTGCGACCGGTTTGCCGAGCATGCAGGCCGGCAACTACACAGCCGGTTACGCGACAGCCGTTGAGACCGTCCTCGCCGCCCATCACGCCGTGCTCACTGAAAAGACCGCTGCGGGAACAGCGACCGCTGCGGCAACGGTCGCCTCGACTGAGGCGGTCGAGGGCGAGTCGGCCGCGACCTTGTCGATCTAACCGAGTCCGGAAGCCTTGCGATGACTAGCACCTGGGCCCCGCCGCCCGGCCCGCCGCCCTTGATGCCCGGCCCGGGAATGCCGCCGCCCCACAAACCCAATCGACCTAACCGCACATTCCTGGTTCTCGGCGCGGTCGCGGGTCTGGCCGGCGTGATCGCCACCACCGCTGCGATTACCTACAGCGTTGCCCGACACCCCTCGCCAGCACCCAACTCGACAGCGGGACCCATTGCCACCGCCAGCACTGAGCAGCAAGCCGCAGCCAAGAAGAGGGTCTGCGAGATCTTCGATGCCGGGACCAAGGGCCAGGCCGGCAAGGGCGGCGTGCGCGTCGATGGCCAATTGAACATTCCGGTGGTGCTCCGCATGATGAATAGCGGCTCGGCCGTCCAGAGCGCACTCACTCCAGAGGTTCCGGCCGAGGTTGCCCAAGCCGCACGTGAGTATGTCGCTCGCGTCTTCGATTTAACGACCGAGGCGACCGGAGATGGCAACATTGAGGCTCTGGTTCGACTGAACGCGGACACCAACAAGGCGATCGACTCACTGCTGGACGCCTGCGGCCTTCCCCGGTAATGCCCAGCATTTCCCAACGCGGGACCTCCAGCACAGCACCAAACGGTGCTGGCGGACAACCTGTTTCGGCAGCCGGGCGAATGCTGGAGATGTTCGCCACAGCTGCCGAGCGTGCTGCAGGTGATGGATTCAGCGCCGCAACATGGACACCGGGGATGGGCGACGTCCCACGGCCTCACGGATTGTTCTCGGCAGCGCTTCTCGGCGACGCCTGGCCGACGGAATCGGAATCTGCTCTCAAAGACACTGCCGGTGGCCTGAAGAGCCGCGCCGAGAGGCACTCCGACGCCGCGTCGGCGGCAAAGGCAAATACCGACAAGGTGTTTAGTTCCGACTGGACCGACGGTGCCGGCGCGGAAGCGGCCTATGCCCACTACCAATCGGAACATGAAGCGCATCACGCGCTACACACTGCCTTGGACTCCGCGGGTGCGGGCACGGCCAGGATCGCCGACAGCGTGGGTAGCGCCAAGGTGAAAATGCGGACAGCCCACGATGATGCACATCGAGAGATCGAGGAAGCGCTTCGAGCGACCCCCGCGGGAGGCATCGTCAATGTGGCGCCGATCCTGGCTAAATACCGCGGCCAGATCCATTCCTACGCAACCGAACTCCATGGGATTGTCGGAGACGAGCTGAGTCTCTTCAGCGCATCGCACAACGTGCCACCGCTGGCTCCGAGTGGAGCGGGAAGTGGGGGTAACGGGCAGTCGACAGACGGAACCAATTCCCATCATGGCGATCAGCCCACCGGCGCGCCGAATAAAGACACCGATAAAGGCAACCAGGCCACCGGCGAGTCATCCGGTGGAGACAAAGGATCGGCTACCACGCCCGGCCAAGGCGCGCAGGGCGATCAACCGACCGGCAAGCCCACCGAAGGTGGGGGACAGGGACAAAACCACACCCCATCCGGCGCCCACAGTTCTGACGTGCCGTCCGCCAATCCTGCCGACAAGTCAGCGGCTAGTGATGTCCCGATGGTGCCCACGTCTGCTGCGACGAGCGCCGGCCGGGCGGCCGATCTACCCACTGCCGCCGGCGCGGCGAAATCAACTGTCCCGCAGATGCCCTCGCTACCGTCTACCGGTGCCGGGGCCTCCAGTTCACCGCTCAGCGGTGCGGCGAGCAGTGGCGCGGGTCCGTTGACCGGACTGATGGGTCAGAGCCCGATGGGGTCTGCGGCGGGTTCGGGGAATCTTGGGGCTGCGGGCTTGGCGAATCCTTCATCGCTGAGTCAGTCAGCGGCCGTGTCGGCGGCGTCGTCATCGGTGGGTGACAGCATGGGCAAAGGGATCGCCGCCGGAACCCAGGCGGCCGGCGGTGGGGGCGCCGGTGCCGGTGGGGGCGGTGGGGGAGCTGGCGGCGGTGGAGCCGCCGGGCTCGGCCAGCTCGCGAAAGGCCCGCTGACACCATTGGTCCCACCGTTGGGCGCAGCAAGCGCTCCGACCTCTGCGGCCCCCGCGTCTGCGGCCGGTGCAGCAGCGCCACTCTCTGCGGCATCATCCCCGTCGGCGGCATCCGTTGGCTCCGCTGGAGCGGCGGCCGCCTCGGCTGGGGGAGGCATGGGTGGAATGGCCCCCGCGGCCACACCGATGGCCATGCCCGCCGCACCCGCCCCTGCGGCCCCGGCTGGCGGTGGCGCGCCAGCCGCATCCACTCCACTGTCGCCGTATGGTTCGGTGCTCCCACCCTCGACAACGACACCGACCACGCCAGCCGGTTCGCCGCCAGGCCCGTTCAGCCCGGGCGGACCCGCCACAGCGGCAGCGGGCGCGGGGGGTGCCGCGGCCGCGGGCTTCGTTCCTACGCTGAACGATCCGGCGGCCGGACGGCAGAACCGGGTGTCACGTGACGTTTCGATGTCCGATCTTGAGCTTGCCCGTTCCGCAGTCGCAGATTTGGCTTCCGCGTCTAGCGTCGTGTATCCGGTGCTTCAGTGGGCCGTTGCGGTGGGCCGCGGCTCCTCCGGGCTGCCGGAGTTGTGGGTCGCGACCAATGAAGGCAACGGCTTCATTCCGGCTGGGGTGTTCATCCCGCGCTCCATGGCACTTGCCGCACGGTTCGACGCCGACTTTGATCTCCGCTGGTTCGGCTGGACCCACCCCGCCGAGACTGCCGTCAGGGCAATACAGGCTCGTGGCGACACAGTGTCGGCGGTAGCGACGTCCTGGCCGCATGACTCAAATCTGGCCCGGGAGTTGACGCCCGACTTCGCCATCGGCGTAGTACCAAGCGGAAATCCCGCAGAGGCTGCGGCAACCACGCTGACGCGATCCCGGGCACACCGCCTTGAGACGTTGGATGCAGCACTGTTCTTGGATATGCAACGCAGTGGCGACGCCTTGGTGGACAGCTACGGGCTGCTGGTCACCCAAGAGGTGGCGTTCAACGCCGGCCCTGAGTTGCCGGGGGTCGCGCAATCTATTGCGCGAGGAATACTTTCGCGTCATTGGCCCACTGAGGCAGACTGGGCCGCGCTCATCTCGGAGTACGAGGGTGCCGTCCTGATGGCCTCAGCGCAGCGACCCGGACTGTTCGGGGTCGAGGACCACACCCAACTCGCGACCTACCAGTCGGAGTATTTGCAGTGCCGACGCATGGAGTCCCTGATCGCCTGGCGGAGCGGCAATGTGGCCGACGTGATTTACGCGGCCCGTTGCGCGGGCGTCGTCCTGCCCCTCATGGCGGCCGCTGAAGGATAGAAATCTGCGGTGCGTAATGATCATTTCGAAGCCGTCCCAAAACGTCACGACGACTTCTGACAGATCATCGGTCGGATGTGGCCTGAGATTGATCTCGGCGCGATGTCGTCGAGTGCCGCCATGGCTTGACTGTACGACGACCCCCCCGACAGCACGACCGAAAAGGCACGACCGAAACCGCAGGTCGGAGTGGTCGCTTTAAGTGGCCGGTGCCGTTAGCGTGGGTGGGGTGAGCGGATCGGTGGGGGCCTATGTTGCCCAGG
>ERZ795053.3105-NODE-3105-length-19251-cov-5.669150_pt1 | contig 19251 bp, 19 predicted proteins | sample MGYA00375137_ERZ795053 | MGnify/ENA primary metagenome ERZ795053 (study PRJEB30182, sample SAMN05720284) | activated sludge metagenome | isolation source: Anaerobic digester | place: Hong Kong | collected 2014-12-17 ...
ACACAACCGAACACACTCTTTCCCTACACGACGCTCTTCCGATCTCGCCGCTGCCGGCCTTCTACGACCAGGACGCGGACCCCGACGCCGCGCCGCCCAAGCCCAAGCGCCCCCGCAAGCCCAAGGCCAAGGCCGAGGTCGCCGTCCCCGAGGGACCGCCCGAGCAGCTCGAGATCGCCCTGCCGCCCGGGGCCCAGCCCTCGAGCTGGAAGCTGCCCCCGTCGTCGCTGCTGGTGCGCGGCGACGCCCAGGCGGTCGACCGCAAGATGGTCGAGGACACCGGCCGCAACCTGGAGGCCGCCCTCGCCGAGCACGGCGTGGAGACCCGGCTGATCGGCATGACGGTCGGGCCCACGGTCACCCGCTACGAGCTGGAGCTGGGGCCGGGCGTGAAGGTGGCTCGGGTCACCAGCCTCCACAAGGACATCGCCTACGCGATGGCCACGCCCGACGTTCGCATCCTCGCCCCGATCCCGGGCAAGCAGGCCATCGGCGTCGAGATCCCCAACGTCCGCAAGCAGCTCGTGACGGTGGGCGACATCCTGCTCAGCGCCGAGGCCCGCCAGGCCACCCACCCCCTCGAGGTGGCCATCGGGCGCGACATCGACGGCAAGGCCATCCTCGCCAACCTCGCCGCCATGCCCCACATCCTCATCGCCGGCGCCACCGGCGCCGGCAAGTCGAGCTGCCTCAACTCGCTGCTCACCTCGATCCTCATGCGCTCCACCCCCGACCAGGTGCGGATGATCCTGGTCGACCCCAAGCGCGTCGAGATGGGTCAGTACAACAAGCTCCCGCACCTGCTCACCGAGGTGGTCACCGTCCCGAAGAAGGCGGCGAACGCGCTGGCGTGGGCCGTGCGCGAGATGGAGCGCCGCTACGACCTGCTCGCCGAGTGCGGCTTCCGCGACATCACGGGCTACAACGCGGCGTTCGACCGCGGCGAGCTGAACGACCCGAACGCCGAGCTGCTCGGCCCCGACGCCGAGTCGGTGAAGACCTACGAGCGGATGCCGTTCATTCTGGTCGTGATCGACGAGCTGGCCGACCTGATGATGGTGGCGGCTCGCGACGTGGAGGAGTCGATCTGCCGGCTCGCCCAGATGGCCCGCGCGGTGGGCATCCACCTGGTCATCGCCACCCAGCGCCCGTCGGTCAACGTCATCACCGGCCTCATCAAGGCCAACGTGCCCGCCCGCCTCGCCTTCGCCGTCTCCTCGGCCACCGACTCTCGGGTGATCCTCGACCAGACGGGGGCCGAGCGCCTGCTCGGCAAGGGCGACATGTTGCTGCTCGGCCCGTCGTCCTCCATCGCCCAGCGGGTCCAGGGCTCGTGGGTCACCGAGGACGAGGTCCGCAACATCGCCGCGTTCTGGAAGCGCCAGACGCCCGAGCTCACCTACGACACCTCGGTGCAGGGCGCCGAGGAGGGCGAGGGCGGGGCGGCCGCCTTCCTGGGCGGTGGCGGTGGGGGCGACGACGACGACGATCTCCTCGCCCAGGCCGTCGAGCTGGTGGTGCGCAGCCAGCTCGGCTCCACCTCGATGCTCCAGCGCAAGCTCAAGGTCGGCTTCGCCCGCGCCGGGCGCATCATGGACCTGCTCGAGGAGAAGGGCGTGGTCGGTCCCTCCACCGGATCGAAGGCCCGCGAGGTGCTCATGACGCCCGAGGAGCTCGACGCTGGCATCGCCCCGGGGATGATGGGGGCCACCTCAGGCGACGACGCCGCCGGCGTGGTCGACCTCCGCGACGACGATGCCTGAGCTCCTGCGCGTCGAGCGACCCGCCGGCGGCGTCGCCCTGCTGGTGCTCGACCGGCCCGACAAGCGCAACGCGCTGTCCACGGCGCTGCGCGACGAGATCAGCGACGCGCTCGATGCGCTGGGCGCGGATGGCTCCGTGCGCTGCGTGGCCGTCACCGGGGCCGGCTCGGTGTTCTGCGCCGGCTTCGACCTCGGCGAGTTCCAGGAGCCCGACCCGGCGTTCCAACAGCGCCTGTGGGCCTCCAGCGACCGCTACCACCGGACGGTGCTCGAGTTCCCGGTGCCCACGGTGGCCGGGGTCAACGGTCCCGCCATCGCCGGTGGCTTCGACCTGGCCGTGATGTGCGACCTGCGCGTGGCGTCGAGCACCGCCACCTTCCGGCACCCCGAGATCTCCTTCGGCGACGTCGTCTACGGCCCGCTCCACGACCTGGTCGGCGGGGCGGTGGCCCGCGACCTCTGCCTCACCGGGCGCGAGATCGACGCGGCCGAGGCCCATCGGGTCGGCCTGGTCAGCGAGGTCGTCGCGCCCGAGCAGGCCCTCGAGGCCACGCTCGCCCGGGCCACCGCCATCGCGTCCGCGCCTCGAGACGTGCTCGTGCGGATGAAGGCCAAGATCGCCCGCCGCGCCGGCGTCGTCGCCGGTGCCACCCTCGACCTGTAGCCCGGGGAAACCCGACCGGATGGGTCGGGTTGTCGAATTCCTGACCAGGTCGGTAGGGTATTGGGCGATGCGCAAGCTCTTCGCCTTCCCCAACCCGGTCAACGAGGTGTCGGCCCGCCTGGTCGCCGCCGGCGTGGTCGCGCTGACCCTGCTCATCCTGGTGGGCGGCCAGACGTGGGCCATCGGCCTGCTCGCCTACGGCTTCCTGGCCCGGGTGCTCACCGGGCCCACCCTGAGCCCCCTCGGCCAGCTCGTCACCCGGGTCGTGACCCCCGCGCTGCCCTTCGAGGCGAAGATGGTGCCCGGGCCGCCCAAGCGCTTCGCCCAGGGCGTCGGCGCCACTCTCTCGATCATCGCCGCCATCCTCCACTTCGGCGTCGGGGCCACCACGGCCGCGCTCGTGCTCGTGGCCATGATCACCGTGGCCGCCACGCTGGAGTCGGTGTTCGCCTTCTGCCTTGGCTGCGTCATGTTCTCGGGGCTGATGCGCCTCGGCGTGATCCCCGAGGACGTGTGCGAGGAGTGCAACGACATCTGGTCGCGCATCGGACGCGACCGGGGCGTCGAGGCCGAGCCCGCGGCCGCCTGAGCCTGAACGGCGTTCGCGCGGCGGCGCCGCCCGCGCGCCATGCTGATGGGGTGAGGGAGCAGCCGTGACCGAGGTGCCCGGCGGCCATCGGGCCGACGCCGGCACCCCGCCCTTCCCAGGCGGGGTCGCCGTGAGCCACCTCCGGGTCTACGACACCGAGGCGCCCGACGGGCTCGCCGGCGGCACGCCGCACTGCCACACGGCCTGCACGGAGGCCTACGCGGTGATCGCCGGGCGGGGACGGGTGCTCACGCTGGCGGGCGACGGCTTCCGCTCGACCCCGATCGAGGCGGGATCGTTCGTGTGGTTCACCCCCGGCACCATCCACCGGCTGGTGAACGAGTCGGGCGATCTGGAGATCCTGGTGATCATGGCGAACGCCGGGCTCCCCGAAGCGGGCGACATGGTGCTGACGCTGCCCGAGCGCCTCCTCTCCGACGACGCCGCGTATCGCTCGGCGGCGGTGCTGCCCGCCACGTCGGCCACCACCGACGCGGACGACGGCGCGGCCCGGACCCGGCGCGACCTCGCGGTGGAGGGCCTCGACGAGCTCCTCCACGCCGGCCCCGACGCCCTCGAGCGCTTCCACCGCCGGGCGGCCGAGCTGGTCCGGCCCTCGGTGGAGGGCTGGCGGGCGCGCTGGGAGCGCGGCCCCCTCGCCGCCGCCCAGCAGACGGGCGCACACCTCGCGGCGCTCGCCCGGGGCGACATCGCCCACCTGGGCGAGTCGTCGGTGCACGCCCTGCCGCCACCGCCGGACGCCCGGCGCTACGGGTGCTGCGGCACGCTGGGCGTCGTGCAGCCCGCCGATCCCGACCTGGGCTGAGGGAGCCGACGCCTCAGGCGGGCTGGGCGACCGGTCCCGGCCCGAGCCCGAGCCCGAGGTCGCCCGGTTGCAGGCGGCCGGGAGCGAGGTGCGCACCCGAGGGCATCGGCGTGCGGCACGCGGCGTCGACCAGCTCGCCGATCGTGCGGGCGGCGAGCCCGTGGCGGGGGAGCGTCCCCGCGTCCACCGCGATGGCGCGGATGGTGGCCTCGGGACGCAGGGGACGGGCGCCGGCCTCCCAGGCCTCGGCGAGGCGCTGGCCCACCGGGCCCGGCGCCGTCGCGATCGCGATGGCGCTCGACGCGGCGACCGCGGCCCGGGCGAGGGCGTGGCGGTCTTCGACGTCGACGCTGCCGGTCTCCAGCTCGCCGTCGAGGTCGGGATCGACGAGCGCGACCACGAGGTGGGCGGCGCGCCGCAGCGCCCGCAGGGCCAGCGCCGCGGCCTCGGCCCGGGTGGCCACCCAGTCGAGCGGGTGGTCGCCCCCTGCGAGCACGTCGTGGCCCTCCTCGCCGCGCCGCACGAGGGCGCGCACGTCGGCGCCGTCGGGGCGGCGGAACCGGGCGATCTGGAGCAGCTCGGCGAGCCCGGGACCCGTCGACGGGGCGTCGCCTCGCAGCAGGGCGTGGCGGCTCAGGTCGGCCAGCACGACCCGCCGCCCGGCTCCGCTGCCGGCGACGATCGCCGCCCGGTGGGCGACGGCGGCCGAGGGGGTGGGCTCGCCCATGACGACGACCAGGGCGGCTGCGGGACGCTCGGGTCGGGGGGATGGAGGCATGGGCGCCATGGCTTGCGACCTCGCGGTGTCCGCCGGAACGGCCGGGGTCGGCCGCTGGGCCGGGAGTGTGCCACCGGCCCGTGCGAAAGACCAGCAATGCGACCCAAAAGCATCGTCACGACGGGCGGTTGGGCACCGTGCGCCGCGAGGCGGACGCGGCGCGTCGCGGGGTGGTGCACCATGAAATGACGTGAGGGCGCTACGATGGGGCCATGTCCACCCCGATCCAGTGGCTGAGCACCGCCGAAGCCGCGAAGTTCCTCGGCATCACCCCCCGCACCCTCTACCGCTTCATCGACGAGGGCCAGATCCCCGGCTACCGCTTCGGTCGGGTCATCCGCTTGCAGCAGCAGGACGTCGAGGCGTTCATCGACGCCAGCCGCATCACGCCGGGCACCCTCGAGCACCTGTACCCGGAGGTCGTCGGCAGCGGCGACAAGGGCGAGCGCGACGACGACTGACCTCTCACCGGTGCGGGTCCACCAGCACCACCATCGCCACCGCGTCGAGCGCGACGACCCGCGGCCCCGTGGCGCCCGCCACGACCAGGGTCTCGAGCCCGACGGCGCGCAGCACCCCGGCGACGGTCGGGCCGTGGCGCACCAAGACCTCGACGGCGAGCGGGGCGAGGCGCTCGAGCACGTCGGCCAGGGTCTCGTGGCCCACCACCCCGGCCGTGCGCGCCGCCCGATCGGTGAGCTCGCGCACGTCGTCGGCGGCGCCCTCCACCACCGCCACGGCCCGCAGCGCCAGCAGGGCGGTGGCCCCGTCGAGGCCCACCACCGCGTGCTCCGGGTGGACCGATCGGACCTCGACGTGCCGCGTCCGCCCGTCGGCGAGGTGCACCACGGTGGGGGCCGCCGCGGCGGTGGCGGCGAGCAGCGCGCCGTCGATGCCGAGCTCGGCGGCCCGGCGACGATCCCGCCAGCCCTCGCGCCGACGCCCCAGGGCCGCATCGGCGCGGCGGACCGTGCCGACCAGCGAGCGGAGGGCGTCGTCGGCGCTGGTTCCCACGAGGCGACGACCGTACCGGTCGATCGGCGAGCGATCCCTGGCTGCTACTCATCAGGATCGGCCCGAACGCAGCCGAGGCCGCGGCCGGCGCAGCGATACGCTGGGGCGATCCCCGCAGAAGGCACACCTTGACCACGACGCAGCTCACCATCCACGTCCCCGGGAACCACCTCATGCGGCCCCTGCTCGGTGAGCGCGACGAGCTGCTGCGCATCGTCGAAGCCGAGTTCCCCGATGCGACGGTGCACGTCCGCGGCAACGAGATCGCCGTGGGCGGCCCCGACGCGGACCGCGTGGGGCGCCTCTTCGGCGAGCTGATCACCCTCCTCCAGGCCGGCCAGGACCTCGACCCGTCGCTGCTCGGGCGCACGATCGACATGCTGCGCGCCGATGAGCGGCCCGCCGAGGTCCTCACCACCGAGGTCCTGCGGGCGGCTCGGGGCCGCCACGTGCGACCCAAGACGGCGGGCCAGAAGCGCTACATCGATGCCATCGCCGCCAACACCATCACGTTCGGCATCGGCCCGGCGGGCACGGGGAAGAGCTGGCTGGCGGTCGCCATGGCGGTGCAGTCGCTCCAGGCCAAGGAGGTCGATCGCATCATCCTCACCCGGCCGGCGGTCGAGGCGGGCGAGCGGCTCGGGTTCCTGCCCGGCGACCTGATGGCGAAGGTCGACCCGTACCTGCGCCCGCTGTACGACGCGCTGCACGACATGGTCGACGCCGAGGCCGCCCAGCGCATGCTCGACCGGGGCACGGTCGAGGTCGCGCCGCTGGCGTTCATGCGCGGGCGCACGCTCAACAACAGCTTCATCATCCTCGACGAGGCCCAGAACACGACCCCCGAGCAGATGAAGATGTTCCTCACCCGCATCGGGTTCGGCTCGAAGGTGGTCGTCACCGGCGACACCACCCAGGTCGACGTGCAGGGCGGACGCTCGGGGCTCGCCGGCCTCGAGCGCATCCTCACGGGCATCGACGGGCTCGGCTTCGTGCACCTGACCGGGCGCGACGTGGTCCGCCACCGCATCGTCGCCCAGATCGTCGACGCCTACGAGCGCGACGCCACCGACCCGGGAGCTGCCTCGTGATCCGACCGGCCCCGCCCACGAGCGGGCGATCCCGCCGGCGTGGCGACGAGGGGGAGGTGGAGGTCTTCGTCGCCGACGAGCAGGGCGACCAACCCGTGGACGTCGCCCGCTGGGAGGCCCTGGCGCGCGACGTCCTCACCGCCGAAGGCGTCTCCGGCGACGCCGAGCTCGCGCTGCTCTTCGTCGACGAGGCCGCGATCGCCGAGCTCAACCAGCGCTTCATGGGCCACGACGGGCCCACCGACGTGCTGGCGTTCCCCATCGACGACGACGACGTGCTGGTGGGCCGCTCGCCCGACGGGTCCTCGAGCGGCCCGGATCGGGGCCCGGTCGACGACGTGCCGCTGCTGCTCGGCGATGTCGTGGTGTGCCCCACGGTGGCCGCCCGCAACGCGCCGAGCCACGCCGGCACCTACGACGACGAGCTGGCCCTGCTGATCGTCCACGGCATCCTCCACGTGCTCGGGCACGACCACGCCGAGCCCGAGGAGACGGCCACGATGCAGGCCAAGGAGCGCGAGCTGCTCGACCGGTTCCACCGAGACCGAGGCGATCGGTGAGCGCACCCGTGCTGGCGGTCGAGCTCACGACCAGCGACATCTGGATGCTCGTCGCCATCGTGGTGCTGATCGTCGTGTCGATCCTCACCGCGCTCGCCGAGACCGCCCTCGTCCGGGTGAGCCGGGCCAAGGCCGCCAGCCTGGCCGAGGAGGGCCGACCGGGGGCCCAGGCCCTCGTGGCCCTGGTGGCCCAGCCCGAGCGGTGGTTGAACGCCCTGCTGCTCGTGGTGCTCATCTCCCAGATCGTCCAGGCCTCGCTCACCGGCGTGCTCGCCGGCCGGCTCTTCGGCGGCTGGGGGGTGGTCGTGGCCACCGGGCTGAACGTGTCGGTCATGTACGTGCTGGCCGAGACGGCGCCCAAGACCTGGGCGATCCAGCACACCGAGCGCGCCGCGCTGCTCTCGGCACGGCCGGTGAAGGCGCTCGCCGACTTCGCCCCGCTGCGCCTGCTGGCCCAGCTGTTCATCGTCATCACCAACGTGATCCTCCCGGGCAAGGGCCTGAAGGAGGGTCCCTTCGTGTCCGAGGAGGAGCTGCTCGCGGTGGCGGCCGAGGCGGCGGAGTCGAACCAGATCGAGCTCGAGGAGCGGCAGCTGATCGAGTCGATCCTCGAGTTCGGCGACACGGTCGTGCGCGAGGTCATGGTGCCCCGCCCCGACATGGTCTGCGTCAGCCACGACTTCCGGGTGGCCGACGTCATGGAGGTCGTGCTGCTCAACGGCTACAGCCGGGTGCCCGTGCTCGGCGAGGGCATCGACGACGTGATCGGGCTCGTCTTCGCCAAGGACCTCATGCGCGCCGAGCGCGACGGCAAGGAGGACGAGCCGGTGTCGAGCCTGGTGCGCGGAGCCAAGGCGGTCCCCGAGACCAAGCCGGTGTCCGAGCTGCTCCGCGAGATGCAGGCCGACCAGTTCCACATGGCGATCGTCATCGACGAGTACGGCGGCACCGCTGGGCTGGTGACCCTCGAAGACCTGATCGAGGAGCTGGTGGGCGAGATCGTCGACGAGTTCGACACCGAGGACGCCCGCATCGAGCCGGTCCCCGGGGGCGGCATCCGGGTGAACGGCAGCCTCAGCATCGACGATGCCAACGACCTGCTGCCGATGGTCCTGCCCGAAGGCGACTACGACACGGTGAGCGGTCTGGTCCTATCGCTGCTCGGACGGCTGGCCGCGGCGGGCGACGTGGTCGAGGTGCCGGGCGCCTCGCTCACCGTCGAGCGGGTGCAGGGGCGGCGGATCATGCGGGTGCGCATCGAGGAGCGCGAGCAGCCGGCCGAGGTGGGCGACGGCGACCTCGAGCGCCAGCAGGACGTCGCCACGTGAGGTCGGGCTTCGTCACGCTCGTCGGGCGGCCCAACGTCGGCAAGAGCACGCTGCTGAACCAGATCCTGGGGCAAAAGGTCACGATCGTGTCCGACAAGCCCCAGACGACGCGCACGCAGGTCCGCGGCGTGCTCACCCGGCCCGACGCCCAGGTGGTGTTCGTCGACACCCCGGGCATCCACAAGCCCCGCACCCTCCTCGGGGAGCGGCTCAACGACACCGCCACCGGGTCGATGGGCGACGTGGACGTCGTGTGCCTGCTGGTCGACGCCACCCAACCCGTCGGGCGCGGCGACCAGTGGGTGGGCGCCCGGGTGCCGAGCGACGCGATCGTCATCGTCAACAAGATCGACCGGGTGCCGCCCGAGCAGGTGATGGCCCAGCTCCAGGCGGCCTCGGACCTGCTCGATGGCGGCGACGAGTACTTCCCGATCTCGGCGCGCACCGGCGACGGCGTGCCCGAGCTGGTGGAGGCGCTGGTCGGTCGGCTCCCCGAAGGCCCCGCCTACTACCCCGACGACATGGTCACCGACGTGCCCGACGCGTTCTGGGTCGCCGAGCTGGTGCGCGAGCAGCTGCTGGCGGTGACCCGCGACGAGGTGCCGCACTCGGTGGCCACCCGGGTCACGGAGTGGGAGTGGCCACGCGTCCGCGTCGAGATCCTCGTCGAGCGCGAGAGCCAGAAGGGGATCGTGATCGGCAAGAAGGGCGCCGTGCTGAAGGAGGTGGGCACCCGGGTGCGCCGCCAGCTCGCGGCCGGCGCCTACCTCGAGCTGTTCGTGAAGGTCGACAAGGACTGGCAGCGCAAGGCCAAGGCGCTCGAGCGCCTCGGCTACTGATCGGCGGCGGATCGGCGCGGCGACAGCTCGCGCAGCAGGGCCGCCTCGGCATCGTCGTAGGGCGAGCCGTCGGCGTGCAGCAGCTCGTGGAACCAGGGCGCGTCGGGCCGGTCGCGCCGGATCCACGACGTCCACGAGAAGCGGGTCTGGGTGCGGCCGTCGACGAGGCCCCAGACGTAGGCGCCCACCTGGCGCTCGGCGAGGACGCGGGCGAGCGAGACCGGCGAGGTGGGCCGGCCCATCCACTCCGTGCACAGCAGCGGCCGGCCGTGCCGGGCGAGGTGGTCGATCGCCCGGACCAGCCCGGCCTCGTCCTCGTAGGAGTGGAACGAGATGACGTCGGAGCGCTCGATCGCCGTGCGAGCGACCGGCGTGGTGCGCTCGACCTCGCGGCTCGGGAACAGGTAGACGCCGACGGTGAGCGGGGCGTCGGGATCGACCTCCACCGCCCAGTCCCACACCAGCTCGAGGAGCTCGCCGATGCGCTCGCGCTTGTGCACCGGGTCGCGGTCGGCGAACGCGTAGTTCGGGCTGTCGGGCTCGTTCCAGAGGTCCCAGACCACGACGCGCTCGTCGGCGGCGAAGCGACCCACCACGGCCTCGACGTAGGGCCGGAGGCTCTCCCAGCGCGACCGGTCGGCGACGACGGCCGCGCCCGGCGACTGCAGCCAGGTGGAGTTGTGGATGCCCGGTCGAGGCGCCCGTTGGGGGCCGGGCCGGGGCTCGGGGTCCCAGATGCCGTCGAAGAGGACCGGCATCACCGAGATCCCGTGGCCGGCGGCGAGGTCGAGCACGCGGTCGACGCGGTCGAGGAACCCGGCCGGGTCGACCAGCCAGGCCAGGTCGTGGAGGAACAGGCGGATGCTGTTCATCCCGCACACCTCGGCCGCCCACCCGAGCTCGCGATCGAGCGTCTCGGGGTCGAACGTCTCGGGCTGCCACAGCTCGAGCTGGTTGCCCGCGGTCGACGGCGTGAAGTTGGAGCCGAGCAGCCAGCCGGTGCGCTCGCCCCACGCCTGGGCCTGCTCGGCCGACCACCGCTGGCGATCTCGCAGCGGCTCCGCGCGTCCGAGGCCTCGGGCCCGAGCGCCGGCGACGCCGACGCGGGCGATCGATCGCAACTTGGTCCCCACGGGGACCAGTGTGTCAGCGGTACTCGGGGTTCTCGAAGTCGAAGCGGGCGCCGGCGTCCCAGCGGGCGCGCTGGTTGCCGTGGGCGGGGATGCCGCCGGCGTCCTTCAGGAGCCGGGCGAGGTGCAGCAGGTTCCAGGTCATGAAGGTGGTGTTGCGGTTGGTGAAGTCGTTGTCGAGGCCGATGCGGGTGCCGTCGTCGCGCTCGTCGCCGTAGCTCGGTCCCGGGCCGGCCTCGCCGATCCAGCCGGCGTCGGCCTGCGGCGGGATCACGTAGCCGAGGTGCTGGAGGCTGTAGAGCACGTCCATGGCGCAGTGCTTGATGCCGTCCTCGTTGCCGGTGATCAGGCAGCCCCCGACGCGCCCGTAGTAGATCCACTGGCCCTGGTCGTTGAGGTCGCCGGAGCTGGCGTAGAGCCGCTCGATGACCTTCTTCATCTCGCTGCTGTTGTCGCCGAGCCAGATGGGCCCGGCGAGCACGAGGATGTCGGCGGCCAGGATGCGCTCGTAGAGGGCGGGCCACTCGTCGGAGGGCCACCCGTGCTCGGTCATGTCGGGCCAGACGCCGGGCGCGATGTCGTGGTCGACGGCGCGGATCACCTCGGTCTGCACGCCTTGGGCGTCCATGATGTGGCGCGAGCGGTCGATCAGGCGCTGGGTGTGGCTGGTGCCGGGAGAGCGGGTGAGCGTGGCGTTGACGTACACGGCCCGCAGGTCGTCGTAGGTCGCCGGTGGGGTCTCGTCATCGGCCATCGGCCCATCATGCCGTGAGGTCGCGCAGGAACGCCTCGACCTCGGCTCGATCCTTGGTCCGGCGGAACGGCGGCAGTGCGCTGATCAGGTCCCAGCGGTAGCGCTTGGCCGTGGCCAGCCGGGGGTCGAACACGGCGACGACGCCGCGGTCCTCGCGCGACCGGATCAGCCGCCCGACGCCCTGGGCCAGCATCATCGCCGTGCGGGGCAGGTCGATCAGCCGGAAGGCGTCGGCCCGGGCCTGCTCGCGCCGGGCCTGCAGCAGCGGCTCGTCGGGGCGCGGGAACGGCAGGCGGTCGATGGTGACGAGCGAGAGGGTGCGGCCGGGGACGTCGATGCCCTGCCAGAAGCCCATGGTGGCGAAGAGGCTGGCCGACTCGTCGTTGGTGAACGCCTCGACGAGCGCCGGCTTCGGCAGGTCGCGCTGCGACAGCAGCGGGCCGGGCAGCTCGCCGCGCAGCGCCTCGACGGCGCGATCCATCGACCGGTACGAGGTGAACAGGGCGAGGGTCCGACCGCCTGCGGCGGCGATGAGCGCCCCCAGCTCCTCGTGGACGGCCGGGTCGAACGCGTCGGAGCGGGGGTCGGGCAGGTGGGCGGCGCAGTAGAGGAGGCCGTTGGCGTCGTAGTCGAAGGGGCTGCCCACGTCGAGCTGGTCGAAGCTGCCCGCCACCAGCCCGACCCGCTCGGCCAGCCCGGCGGGGAGGGTGGCGCTGGTGAGCACGGTGGTGGTCTGCTCCCACAGCCGGGCGCGCAGCAGCTCGGAGACGTCGAGCGGGGCCACGCACAGCTTCGGGTGGTGGCTCGGGCCCTCCACCCACGCCACCGAGGTCTCGGGCACCTCGGCGGCGCCCACGACGTCGGCCATCACGGTGGTGGTCAGCTGCACGGCGCGCTCCTTGCGCGTCTTGACGTCGTCGGGGGCGTCGTCGGGCACCTTGCGGAGGCTGGCCATCACCCGGTCGAGGCGAGCGCGGATGAGCGCCAGCGCGTCGGCCACCTCGACGGGCAGGGCCCCGCGCAGGCGCCGATCGACGTGCTCGGTGAGCACCGCGGAGAGCAGGTCGCCCGAGGTCTCGAGGTCGTCGACCGCCGCCGGGTCGTCGAGGATGGCCCGCACGGATCGGGCCAGGTTGGCGAAGCGCCCGGCCGAGAGCTCGTAGCCCGACGTGTCGGAGATGACGTCTTCGAGCTGGTGGGCCTCGTCGACCACCACGAGGTGGTGCTCGGGGAGGATCGCGCCGCCGGTGGCGAGGTCGAGGCCGAGCAGGTGCAGGTTCACCACGACGACGTCGGCCTCGGCGGCGCGTTGGCGGGCCGCCTCGGCGAAGCACGCGCCGCCGCTCGGGCAGCGCCGGGCGCCCGGGCACTCCTGGGCCGACACGCTGACCGCGGCCCACGCCTGGGGCGACGGCTCGGCCGAGAGCTCGGCCCGGTCGCCCGTGGGGGTGCTGGCCGCCCACAGCTTGAGCGCGCTGAGCTCGGAGGGCGAGGCCCGGTCGGCCAACCCGTCGAGGGCGAGCTGGCCGGCGCCGGAGATCTCGGCGATGCGCTGGCGGCACACGTAGTTCGAGCGGCCCTTGAGCACGGCGAAGGTGACCTCTCGGCCGAGGTGCTCCTCGAGGAACGGCAGGTCCTTGCCAGCCAGCTGGTCCTGGAGGGCCTTGGTGGCGGTGGCCACGACGACCCGCTTGCCGGCGAGGATCGCCGGCACGAGGTAGGCGAAGCTCTTGCCGGTGCCCGTGCCCGCCTGGGCGAGCAGGTGGCGCCCCGACCCGATGGCGTCGGCCACGGCCCCGGCCATCTGCTCCTGGGGCACCCGTCGCTCGCCGCCCGGGATGGCGGCGGCGAGCGTGGCGAGGGCGGCGATCGCTCGATCCGACGGGGGCACCCGGCGAGGGTACCGGTCGCCTCAGGGCTCGCCGGGCACCGAGGGCTCGGGGTCGTCGGCGTCGAGCATGACCCCGCCCCGGGTGGCCGCGATGGGGATCCGCCCCGGCAGCTTGGGCACGGCGATCGGCACCTCGAGCGTGCCCTCGGCCACCTCCCAGCGCACCGCGTTGAGCGTCGAGGCGTACACGATGAGCCGGGCGAAGAGCGCCAGCCAGGCGAGCACGGCGAAGATGATGCCGAGCGAGCCGTAGAGCGCGGACGACGATGCCACGAGGCGCGGCACCAGCACGGTCCCGGCCAGCTTGAGCACCTCGAAGCCGGCCGCTGCCACCAGCGCTCCCGGCAGGAGCGGCCGGACCCCGACCCGGCGGCTGCCGAGCCCCCAGAACATCCAGACGAAGAGCGTGACCTCCACTGCCAGGCCCAAGGCGATGGACAGCAGCGTGGCCACCGGCGCCGGCGCCCAGTCGGGCAGCACGTTGAGCACCCCGCCGAGCCCGATGGACACCGCGAAGAGGATCGCCGCCGCCACCAGCCAGCCGATGCCGAGGAACCGGTCGCGCATGCCCTCGATCCGCTCCTGCCACGGGGCCCGCACCGCCTGCATGAGCGCGGCGGCGACACCCGAGCCCGACCAGGCGAGGCCGAGGAGGCCGACGACGGACGCGGCGCGCCGGGTGTCGGACGCGTGCTCGAGCGTGGAGGTGAGCGCGTCGGCCGCGGCGCCGGTGAGGCCCAGGTTCTCGATCAGCCGGGGCGCCACGGTGGCGTCGCCCGCGGCGATGAACCCGACGACCGCGATGGCCACCAGGAGCAGCGGGAACAGCGACAGGAACATGGTGATGGTGACCCCGGAGGCCAGGAAGCTTCCGTTGATCTCCCCGACGCGCTCCTGCACGTCCATCGCCCGGTCGAACCACGGCCAGCGGCGCCGCAGCGCCTCGATCTTGTCCTTCACCGCATCCTCTCCTCGTCGTGGGGACGCCTCCCAGTGCCCGGGATGGGACGCGATCGGACGGTAGGTTGCCAGCCGTGGACCTCACCGGCATCGATCCCGCTCGCATCCCGCGCCACGTGGCGGCGGTGATGGACGGCAACGGGCGGTGGGCCACCCAGCGAGGGCTCAAGCGCACCGACGGCCACGCGGCGGGGGAGGAGGCGCTGTTCGACACCCTCGACGGGGCCATCGAGCTGGGCCTCGACTGGTTCACCGTGTACGCGTTCAGCACCGAGAACTGGAAGCGGCCGCCCGACGAGGTCCGCTACCTGATGGGCTTCAACAAGGGGATCCTCGAGCGCCACGCCGAGGACCTGCACTCGCGCAACGTGCGCATCCAGTTCATCGGTCGGCGCGACTGGCGGGTGCCCCGGGGCGTGATGGGCCGCATCCTCTGGGCCGAGGACCTGACGCGCCACAACACCGGGCTCACGTTCACCATCGCCTTCAACTACGGCGGTCGGGCCGAGATCATCGATGCCGTGAAGCAGCTGGTGGCCGACGGCGTCAAGCCCGACAAGATCGACGAGAAGGCGATCCGGGCCCGCCTCTACGACCCGACGATGCCCGACCCCGAGGTGGTGGTGCGCACGTCGGGCGAGTTCCGGATCTCGAACTACCTGCTCTGGCAGAACGCCTACAGCGAGCTGGTGTTCACCGACGTGCTCTGGCCCGACTTCCGCAAGCAGCACCTGGCCGACGCCATCCGCGAGTACCAGTCGCGCGAGCGCCGCTTCGGCAAGGTGTCGTCGTAGGGCGGTCGCGGCGCCGTGTCGCTCTACCGAGACCACGGGATCGTGCTGCGGACCCACAAGCTCGGCGAGGCCGACCGGATCGTCACGTTCCTCACCGAGCGCCACGGCAAGGTGCGCGCCGTGGCCAAGGGCGTGCGCAAGACCAAGTCGAAGTTCGGGGCGCGCCTCGAGCCCACGAGCCACGTCGCCCTGCAGCTCTACGAGGGCCGTGAGCTCGACATCGTCACCCAGGCCGAGACGGCCGACCACTTCAAGGCCATCCGCGAGGACCTCGATCGCCTGACGCGGGCGGTCACCATGCTCGAAGCCGCCGACCAGCTGTCGCTCGAGCGCGAGCCCAACCCCGACCTCTACCGGATGCTGCTCGGCGCCCTGCGAGCGCTCGAGCAGCGCAACAGCGCCCTGGTGGTCGCCGGCCTGCACTGGAAGGCGCTGGCGCTCGAGGGCTTCCGCCCGCTGGTCGAGCACTGCGTCCACTGCGAGCGTGCCGACGACCTCGTGTCGTTCGATCCGATCGAGGGCGGCCTGCTCTGCGCGGACCACCGGCGCGGCACCCGGCTCTCGCCCGAGGCGGTGCGCCTCCTCCAGGACATCCTGGGCGGCCGGTTGGCGAGCGCGCTCGCCGAGCCGGCCTCGCCGGCCACCCACGAGGTCGATCAGCTCGCCACGCGCGTCATGGAGCACCACCTGGAGCGCCGGCTGCGCTCGGTGGGCGTGCTCGAGTAGCCGCGCCGCTCAGGTGTCGATGGGCTTCCACGCGTTGGCCCCGTCGTCCCACTGCACCCACTGGCCGTTGTTGCGGTCGTACTGGATGTAGGTGTTGCGGGCCTCGTCCCACGTGGGGCCGTCGCCGGTGGGGGCCGGTGCCGACGGCGGCACGGGAGCGCCCCAGCCCGGCCCGGCGGGCGGCGGAGCCCACCCCGGGGCGGCGGCACCGCTCCACGCCGACGGGTCGGCGTACTGGGGGCCGGTGACGCCGGGGACCACCACGGGCTGGCCCACGTCGCGCCGCGACACGACGAACGTCGAGGCCGCCATGTCGCCGAGGCGTCGGTGGCCCTTGGTGGAGAACACGAGGACGGCGCCGGGGAGGAAGCAGCAGAACGAGTCCACGATGAGCACGATCCAGCGCAGGGCGGCCCAGCCGATGTGGGCGGTGCGCCCGTCGCTGCGGACGACGCGCAGGCCGGTGAGCAGCTTGCCGACCGACGCCCCGGTGAGGCCCTGGAGGACCACCAGGTTCACCAGGCTGACCAGCGCCCAGACGCCGTAGAACCGCTCCGTGAGCTGGTTGGCCTGCTCCTCGGGGAGGTACACGACCTCGTCGCCCAGGTCGAAGCAGAAGTTCGAGCTCGACCCGCCGGGCTCGAAGGAGGTGGACGACTCGGGGCACGAGAAGGTGGCCGAGTCGCGCCGGACCGCGTGGTCGTTCCAGAACGGCACGAGCAGCGCACCGACCACGGCGAAGGCGATCACCAGGTCGATGCCGTAGGCCAGGATGCGACGGCCGACGACGGCCGTGGGGTCTCTCGGATAGCCGATCGCGGTCACGGCCGAACCCTAGCGAGCGCCTCCGGGGCAGGGCGGGAAGGCCTTCGGGCGAGGGGTGGGGGCGTCGCTAACCTCGGACCCCTATGCCTGACGCTGCCCCCGATCCCGAACTGTTCGACAAGGTCGTCAACCTCACGAAGCGCCGCGGCTTCGTGTTCCCCAGCTCGGAGATCTACGGCGGATTCCGCAGCACCTACGACTACGGGCCCATCGGGGTGCTGATGCTCCGCAACGTGAAGGACGCCTGGTGGCGCTCGATGGTGCAGATGCGCCACGACGTGCTCGGCCTCGACGCCGCCATCCTCTCGCCGCCCGCCGTGTGGGAGGCCTCGGGCCACCTGGCGAACTTCACCGACCCGCTCGTCGACTGCAAGAACTGCAAGGAGCGGTTCCGCCTCGACAAGCTCGACGACCCGAACCAGTGCCCGAACTGCGGCAAGCGCGACAGCTTCACCGAGGCCCGCCAGTTCAACCTGATGTTCAAGACCTACGCCGGACCGGTCGAGGGATCGGGTGCCGAGGTGTTCCTCCGGCCCGAGACGGCCCAGGGCATGTTCACCAACTTCGCCAACGTCCTCAACACCAGCCGCAAGAAGCCGCCGTTCGGCATCGCCCAGATCGGCAAGAGCTTCCGCAACGAGATCACGCCCGGCAACTTCGTCTTCCGCACCCGCGAGTTCGAGCAGATGGAGATGGAGTTCTTCGTGCCGCCCGCCGAGGCGCAGCAGTGGTACGAGTACTGGCGCAACGAGCGCTTCCAGTGGTACCTCGACCTCGGCATGCCGGCGGAGCAGCTGCGCCTGCGCGACCACGAGGCCGACGAGCTCAGCCACTACTCGTCGGGCACGGCCGACGTGGAGTTCCTGTTCCCGTGGGGCTGGGACGAGCTCGAGGGCATCGCCAACCGGGGCAGCTACGACCTCACCGCCCACGCCACCGCGTCGGGCGAGAAGCTCGACTACTTCGACCCGGCCACGAACGAGCGCTACACGCCCCACGTCATCGAGCCGGCGGCGGGCGCCACCCGCACGATGATGGCCTTCCTCATGGCCGCCTACGACGAGGAGGAGGTGCGCGGCGAGACGCGCGTCGTGCTCCACCTGCACCCCCGCCTGGCGCCCTACAAGGTGGCCGTGCTGCCGCTGTCGAAGAAGCCCGAGCTCACCGGCCCGGCCCAGGAGCTGCTCACCCAGCTCCAGCCGCACCTCATGTGCGACTACGACGAGACCCAGAACATCGGCAAGCGCTACCGGCGCCAGGACGAGCTGGGCACCCCGCTGTGCATCACCTACGACTTCGACTCCCTCGACGACCACGCGGTCACCCTGCGCGACCGCGACACCATGGAGCAGGAGCGGGTGCCGCTCGAGGGGATCGTCGAGGTGGTCCGCGCCCGCCTCGGCCTCTGATCGGGGCTCGTCGGTGGCCGACTGGCGAGAGCTGAACCGGGCGTGGTGGGACGAGCGCACGCCGCTGCACGTCGCCTCCGAGCTCTACGACGTCGAGGGGTTCAAGGCCGGCCGCCAGACGGTCGAGCCGTTCGAGCAGCGCCTCGCCGGCGACGTGGCCGGCCTGCGCCTGGCCCACCTCCAGTGCCACTTCGGGCTCGACACGATGGGCTGGGCGCGCCTCGGCGCGTCGGTGGTCGGCCTCGACTTCTCCCAGCCGGCGGTCGATGCGGCCCGCGCCCTGGCCACCGAGCTCGACCTCGACGCCCGGTTCGTGTGCGCCGACGTCTACGACGCGGTGGAGGCCCTGGGTGGCGAGGTGTTCGACCTCGTCTACACCGGCCTCGGGGCGATCAACTGGCTGCCCGACCTGGCCCGCTGGGCCGACGTGGTGGCCGCCCTCGTCCGCCCGGGCGGGCGCCTGCTCCTGTCGGAGTTCCACCCGTTCAGCCACGTCTTCGCCGACGCGGACCGCACCGTGGCCTACGACTACTTCAGCGACGAGCCGCTCGTCTGGGACGACGAGGGCAGCTACGCGGCCGACGGCGCCGCCACCGCGCACAACGAGACCGTCGAGCACCAGCACACGATGGGCGAGATCCTCACCGTGCTCCTCGAGCGAGGCCTGCGGATCACGGCGTTCGAGGAGCACGACCACACGCTGTTCGCCCGCTGGCCCGACCTGGTGCGCCGCGAGGACGGAACGTTCCGCCTGCCGGAGGGATCGCCCCGGCTGCCGCTCATGTTCGCGCTGGTGGCGGAGCGCCCCGGGTAGGGTGGCGGGGCCCGGGAGGGAGTATCCCTCGCAGCCACAACGTCAGCACGGTGCCCGCGCGGCACCCGGGGTGGTTGGTCCCCACGGGGGCGGAGAGACTTCCGGCTGAACGAGAACCCGATCACCACGATCCGCCGATCAGCCGGAGCGCCCTGCCATGTTCCCCGTCGTGCTGGCCGAGTCCAGCAGCCGCGCCGACCACTTCGCGTCGTTCGACGTGCACCCGTGGCAGTGGGCCCTCTTCGTGGGGTTCATCGCCGTGCTCATCATCGCCGACCTCCTGCTCGTGCACCGCACGGCGCACGAGATCACCTTCAAGGAGGCGGCCATCGAGTCGTCGGTGTGGATCGCCATCGGCGTGGCGTTCACCGGCGTCATCTTCGCCTGGCACGGCGGGCAAGCGGCGGGCGAGTACATCTCGGGCTACCTGATCGAGAAGTCGCTGTCGATCGACAACGTGTTCGTGTGGGCGGTGATCTTCAGCTACTTCGCGGTG
>ERZ795053.3107-NODE-3107-length-19248-cov-4.569478_pt1 | contig 19248 bp, 14 predicted proteins | sample MGYA00375137_ERZ795053 | MGnify/ENA primary metagenome ERZ795053 (study PRJEB30182, sample SAMN05720284) | activated sludge metagenome | isolation source: Anaerobic digester | place: Hong Kong | collected 2014-12-17 ...
ACAGCGGCGGAGTCCAGAGCGGTTGCAATGCTGAAGCCGAATATTGTTGTTGCGGAACCTACCGATTTGATCGGAACGGGCATGACAAGCGATGACGCTTATATTGAAACATCGATTCGCGCGGTGAAGGAAATCGACCCCAATATCTTTGTATTGGCAGCGGCCGGAATCAGCAGCGGCGCAGACGTTTACCGTGTCATTCGCGCGGGCGCTGAAGCAACAGGGTCTTCCAGCGGCATTACGCTGGCCGAAGACCGCGCGGCGATGATAGACGAGATGATTGGAGCGGCTCGCAGAGCATGGGATGAGCGCGCCACTGCCCGTTAAGCAAAGGCTGCATGATAAGATAGTGAAAGTATCTCAATAGTCATATCTATATAAGGCTTGCTTGTCAGATTATTCACAATTATTCTGGATGATTTATCACAATGAGCATAAGCGATTAAAAGCCCAGTAATCAACTGCGAAGAAACACTGCCGTCAACAGTAATTTCATTATTACTAACAGGCCCTTCAATGCACATTGGCAAAAAACCGTTTTGTGTTGAACATGAAACTCCCATCTTTATTAGAGCATCTTCAACCATATCTATTGGACGTTTTAAAAGAGAACCTTGACCTGTAAAAACAAACTTGTGATTCTGTAAGGCTGCTATTGGAGCAAACATTCTTACTGTTAATCCTGCTTCTCCGCAATCAACAGTATCAGAGGCTTTACGGAATCTTGGTGTAATTAACGCAGATGAGCCATCAAGCTCGACCTTTGTTCCTAGAGCCTCTGCGGCTCTTATCGAAGCAAAAAGATCCGCGCAACCACTTAATCCGTTTAACCTGCAGCTACTTTTACCTAATGATGCTATAGCGACAGCTCGTTGCATCATACTCTTTGACGAAGGCGCCCGAACAGTTCCCTCAACAGATGATCTGTTCACAAATCTCTTCATTTATCCTCCGTACACTTTGATTAACGTCTTTATCACTATTAATAATTGTCATATCAGCACATCCGGCATATAGTTCTTTACGAGATTCAAAAAGAGCCTTAAATTGCTCGGCACCATCTGAAGCAAGAGGACGGTTAGTATTAGCCACCCTTTCAAGAGATTTATCCATGTCGGCATATATCCAGATATTCAAACATTTTTTGCGCAAAATATCTCTGTTTGCTTTCCTTGTGACAACACCGCCACCGCATGATATTATCTTTTTTTCATTATTTTCACAAAGCTTTTCGAGCAGTTCACACTCCTTTTGACGAAACCACTCCTCCCCCTGTGTTTTAAATATATCGGCAATGGATACGCCCTCACTATTTTCTATAATTTCATCCATATCATAACAGGGTATTTCCGTACAAAATGCCAGATTCTTTGCAATAGAACTTTTACCAGATCCCATAAATCCTGTTAAAGTGATCGTACCTGTTTTAATTTTTACAGGTTCCATAAACGATTCAGGTGGCTTAATATCGCCAAAACGTTTACCAAAAAAATGCTCGGCCGCGCGATCAGCTTGATAATAGAGCCACTCTTCTCCACGAACATAACGCACACCGGCCTTCATCGCCTTTTGTTGAAAAACAGACTCCTTGTATATTGCGTCCAAAGCCAGAACATCCTCTTTAAACCACTCACTTTTAATAATGTCAACTTCGGGTAAAAGAGTATTTATTACAACATCCGCCTTACGTATTGCCTCTTCAGCATTATCCGGTGTAACAGCAGTACCGCCACAAAGATTTGCTGCCGAAACAGCTTTCTCGAATGTGCGATTCACCACAGTTACTCTGAGCCCAAGTCTATCCAATGCCACAGCAGCAGCTCTTGCCGCTCCCCCTGCGCCAAGAAGTACGGCTCGTTTATCCTTATATTTTTTACCACAATTTAACAACGTATAGTATACACCGTATGAATCAGTTGAAAAACCAGTTAAAACACCATTACGGTTTTTTATGGTATTTACCGACTGAAGTCGTAAAGCCTCATCATCTACACGATCCAAAAAAGGAATAACCTGATCTTTGAAGGGTGCTGTTACGTTACAACCAGCGATTCCTGATGAACGTAAAAAAGATATAATTTCATGCCCGCTTTCTGCAGCAATACGAGTATATACATCAGATGACCCACAACTCTTAAAATAGTTATTAAAGATCAACGGGCTTTTAGAATGGAGCACCGGTTTACCGCATACGGCATAAATCATCTATAAATCTCCAATCAGATCTTTGATCGACTGCATCTGAGAGAATGTAAGCTGACCAGGCGCAGTCGTTCGACCACTATCCGGAGCCACAAAACTAAAAGGAGCTCCCAGATAAAGCGACGCTACTCTTGTTATTTTTCCGTAATCTCCCATACCCAATATTATCATCTCTTCTTCACGCTGATAGAGAGCCAAAAGTCTCGCTGCATCTTTTTGGGTCCTTGCCAAACATGCAATCTTTACTATATCAGCACCATAGCTTATTGATTTATCGATAATTTCATTTAATTCGCGATTATCGGGAGTCAGCTGGTAGTTATGATAAGAAATTATTACCTTGCATCCGACCAAACGTGCAGCATCAATTATGGGAGCGTTAAATTCACGGCTGTTTTCTATTTCCAGATCAACATAATAGGCGCCTGCCTTAACCGCAGTGATAAGCATATTTTGTCTGAACTCTTCTTCTACTTTTCCTGGCCTGTATGTTACAACTAACTTCCTCTTTGCAGATGAGAAGATCTCATTTATCTCTTTTTCAGAAAAAGACGCGTAATCAAGGCGAATCTCGGATATATCAGCCGATGAACACTCCCTGACAATATCTTCAATACTATCTTCACTTACCGCAACACAGAGTTTCGACATACTCCTCGACCTCCGCCATTGTTAACTTCTGAACCACAGCGCTTCCTATAGCATCAAGAAGCACAAAGAATATATCGTTCGATTCACGCTTCTTATCCTTGAAAAACGCCTCTTTTATTAAATCAATATCGACCGAAAAATCAAGATTCATATTCAGCGATAATATCATTTTTTTTATTGAATCTACATCTTCACGCGAAATAAGCCCTCTTATACATGAAATTTGGGCCGCAAACTGCATGCCCTGTGCGACGGCAAGACCATGATCAATTTTAATGCATTTTTCAAGCGCATGTGCAAGAGTATGGCCAAAATTCAGTATACGTCGACGTCCTTGTTCACGCTCGTCTTCTGTCACGACTTCGGTTTTGATTTCTATAGATCTTATAATCAGCTGGCGAAGAATCTTTTTATCCCGTTCGTTTATTAAATCAATATTTTCGTTTATTAAATCGTACATATTGTTGTCAGCAATAAGAGCATGCTTGACAACTTCTCCAAGTCCATTTATATACTCTTTGTCAGGAAGAGTATCCAACATTTCGATATCACAGATAACAAAATCGGGCTGATTAAAAACACCAACCATGTTTTTATAACCATGATGATTAACACCGTTTTTCCCACCGACACTTGCATCCACTTGAGACAGTAAAGTAGTTGAAACAAATCCAAAGCCTACTCCCCGCAAAAATGTACTGGCAACAAAACCAGCAGTATCTGTAACTATACCACCGCCAATTCCAACAATATATGAAGAGCGGTCGCAACCAAGTTCAATAAGCTCATTATGAAGCTGTGCAACAGTATCAATAGTTTTATGTTCCTCTCCGCACTCCATTACAAGAACGGGACAATCAGGAAACTGATCCTTATAGTACATGTACACATTGGAATCTGTGATAATTACGCTTTTTTTTAACGGAATATAATTCGACAAAGAAGACAAAGATTCGCCAACAAGTACTTTTGATGAATTACCGGAAGTTTTGTAGTCGATTCTGAAGATATCAGACATCTGTAAGCCCCCGCATGCATTTTACGGCCTTATTAATTTTTTTTACAAGATGAGAAAAAACTTCAGGCGTATATTGTTGCTTAGCATCTGACAGAGCTTTTTCCGGACAGTTGTGAACCTCGATCAAAAGTCCATCCGCACCGGCGGCCACAGCAGCATAACACATCGGCTCAATTAATGAGTACTTGCCAGTACCGTGTGAAGGATCTACAAAAACCGGAAGATGGGTTACCTCTTTAGCCGCAGGTACAATGCTTAAATCCAAAGTGTTACGGGTATAGGTTTCAAAAGTACGAATACCCCGTTCACAGAGAATTACATTCGGATTACCCTCTTTAAGAATATATTCAGCACAGTTAACCCACTCCGCCAAGGTTGAATACATACCTCGCTTAAGAATTACAGGTTTTCCCGAAAGGCCAACTTCGCGAAGAAGCGAGAAGTTTTGCATATTTCTCGCGCCAATTTGCAATATATCGGCAAACTCGCAAACCCATGAGACATCTCGCGGATCTACAACCTCGGTTACAATTGGAAGATCATACTTTTGTTTAGCCTTATCGAGTAAACGCAAACCCTCAAGCCCGAGCCCTTGGAAATCGTAAGGAGATGTTCGGGGTTTAAAAGCGCCTCCACGAAGCATTTGTGCTCCGGCACTCTTTACGGCTTTTGCCGTTTCCATTAATTGTGTCTCGTTTTCGACCGAACATGGACCTCCAACAATTATAAAATCCTTGCCAATAGTATGCTCGCCTATTTTAATTATTGTTCTCTCACCCTCGGTGTGATTGATAGAAGCCAATTTAAGATTTTTCATAATACGCCCTTAGACAGATACAACAGATTATTCCGTAGTCTGCATTATAACTTTTCATGCTACTTTTTATCCTTACAAAAATGAGTCAACATTATTTTTAAACTGTTCATTTTTAACATAATTATTCGTTCCCAGCTTACCATGAACATCTAATTTATTTGGTTAAACATCTATTCGCTCTTGTCCTGAATCCATTATAAAAAGAGAACTCCCTGAAACCGAAGAGCTTATGCTTCGTATAAAACCGATATCCACATTTTGTGATATACCGAAGATATTAAGATCTGCCCTGGATACATCATCAAGAGCTTCTCTAAACGATTTTCTTATTACGGTTATCTGGGTATTGGCATGAAGCCGACCTAGCTCCTTAACCTCTTTTAATTGAGTGACAGCATGATCGTATTCTTGATCGTTTAAAACCGAACTTACTAGTCGGAGCTTACATCTCCAGTTTTTTCCTAATTGCAAACCCGTTAACACGGCCAAATTCTTGTTAGGCGAATCCACTCGAAGCCATATATTCACGCTCTTTCGATCCCCAAACCCTGTTTCCGAATTACAGTTAAGCAGAATGACTCCTAGTTTTTCTCTAACAGAAATCGCCAAAATTTCCATCAATCGCACATCTTTTTTTGGATCGTCACTCATTGATAGAAGAATACTGTTCGGAGGGAAAAACATTCCACGTGATGTCTGTATTACAATACTTAGACCTTCCAGAAAACTCACAGCATCTACCACAGTTGCCGTCGAAAAAACTCCCTCTTTCATAAGCTCTTTTTTTATATGGTCCAACTCTAAAAAACGATCTTCAAAACCTGGGAAATGTTTAAGATATTGTCGCTTATCCTTGTCAGAAGTTTTCAGATACCGGTTAATAACAGATGATATCACGTTCTTACCATGAAAATCAGTTTCATTTACTGATACAAGTCGTATCGAACCACCAGGATTAACTATTGCCTGTACAAATTCCTTTCTTTTTGACCACTGTTTATCATTTTGAACAGGTACAATCAGATCAGGCTTCCAAGTCTTTTGATGCTGCGGTAATCGAAATGAGGTTCTTACTGCCCACTCCGCTAAAGCCGTGAATATTCCACTTCGAACATCACCGAAAGGGGCATTTAACCCCCTGCGCACATAAATAAAATATAGTATAACTATTACAATATACGCCGTTATGGCAAAATAGATATTTATAAGGAACATGACACCTGTACACCATAAAATTCCCGCTGCGGGAATTATCATAGGCACATTAAAAGATGGTCTGAAAGAGGGAATTCTTATCAATTTTTCCACAAAAACAGTGAAGTTAATTACAGCGTATGTAATCAAAAAAAACATTGTTAATAATGCGGCTATGGAATCCAGATCACCAAAAAAAAGTGATCCAATAACAATCATGACCGTTAATAATGTTGCCATTCGCGGTGTTCCGTTTTTACTCATTTTTGAAAAAATTGATGATAATGGAATCACACGATCATTGGCAAGTGCCTGAAGAATTCTTGGAGCCCCAACCAGAGAACCTAATGCAGACGAAACGGTTGCTCCCATAAGCCCTAAAATAACAAGTATGGGGAAACGTGAGTATTCAACCATTACATAAAAATCTTCGGTAAGTTTTTTAGCAGACGCAATATGAGCATACCATATTGCCAGGGTCATATAAATAACAAAACCTGTTCCAATTGCCGCCAAGATTCCCAGTGGAAGGCTCTTTTTTGGATTTTTCAAGTCACCAGACATCGCTACACCTGAACCGATACCTGTAACAGCAGGGAAAAAAACCGCAAAGACAAACCAAAAATCAGCATTAACAACACCCTTTTTAAACAGTTGAACTTCGGTATCTATTTTAATTGGAGATAGGAAAAAGGATACTATCGACAATACTATCAAAATCATTATTATATACTGCATCTTAAGAGCAGAATTAGCCCCAATGAACGAAAGCAGAGCCATTAAAATCAGAACTGACAATAGTACAATAAGGTGATTATGTGACGGGAAAAGCAGTTGCCAAGCTTCAGAGAAACCCATTATATAAAAAGATATGCTCAGAGCCTGTGATATGTATAAGGGTATGCCAATAGCCCCTCCAGCCTCTGCACCAAGAGAGCGTGATATAAAAGCGTAAAACCCCCCAGCCCCCACTCTTACATTAGTAGCCAGTGATGCCAAAGATAAGCCGGTAGTCAAAGTAACTATATGCGCCAACAAGATCACAACTATAGCCTTGCCAAGCCCAAGCGATCCTACGGTCCAGCCAAGGCGTAAATACATAATAACGCCCAGAATTGTCAAAACAGCCGGAGTAAATACCCCGGCAAAGGTTCCAAATTTTTTCTGATCCGACATGCAAATGCTCCTTTAACATGATACAATCAGACCTTATAATGATTTTTTTTCAATCAATAAACAATTTAACCAGTAAAACTAAATATCCTTCGTATATCATTGTATGGTTTTTCGCATATTTTTTATTTTTTCTTATTATAATGAAAAAAAACTTAAGTCGCTATCATTTTTAACCGATTCTCAAGATAAGGATTTATTGACCGGGAGGATTGGATGGCGCTTCAGAGTAATCCGTACGATCAGTACAAAAAGACACAAGTTAATACGGCGAGTCAGGGCAAACTCATCGTAATGCTCTATGATGGAGCAATAAAGTTTTTAACAATTGCCGCCGAAAGCATGGAACCAAAGACTTACGACATTGTTAACCACAATATTATCCGCGCACAAGACATCATCACCGAGCTTATCTCTTCATTAAATCTTGATTCAGGTGGTGAAATAGCAAATAATCTTCTTAGCCTCTATCTTTACTTTAAAAAAAGGCTTCTTGAAGCAAACATGCAAAAAGATAGCAAAATTTTGGAAGAGGTTATGAAGCATCTCAGGGAACTTCGCGACGCATGGAACGAAATCTCAAATAAAGAGAGTTCAAATGACAACGCGGGTGACCGGAAAGGGAGTTTTTCAATTGAGGGATGATATTAAAAAAATGTTTCTTGATTTAAACAACTGCTACACACAAAAGATTACCCATTACAAAGATCTTTTGCGAAACTGCAGAGAGTGCTCATTTCAAGTAAGTTCCGGAAACTATAGCAGAATAGAAGATCTGCTTGAAGAGAGCAATATAACTATTACCGAAATTGACAATATCGATTATCAGATTGCTGCCATAAAGACATCAATATGTTCTAAATGCGGCATAGAGTACTATAATTTTGAGAGCTACTTTTTTTACAAAAATGATTTCGCGGAGAGCAGTCATACCAAGGTTTTAATAGATTATATGAAACCCTTGTTAAGGCAAAGCATCGAGCAACGAGATTCGCTTGTAAAGAAGATTCAGGTTGAACAGAATATTTTAGCGGGTTCAATTGATTCGTTATCACGTACACGAGCCATAAATACGCACTTTCATCTTTTACAGGGATAGCATATCTCCTGAAATTGAATTCCGTTATAAGTATTTTTTTTTCGCGGATTCTATCTTTTTATCTAGATTATCCCGGTTTAGTGTAAACTGACCGGGATTACTATTTTTTACGGCCTCCTGATATGGTTTTGAAGAGAAGTATCTCTTCATTCTTCTTGAAACCGGGTACAGCTGCTCGGAAGGTTTATATACAAAAAGCTCACCTGTTTTTTTATCAAAAATTGATCCCGTTACTGCGCCCCAGGCAATTTCTGAAAGACTATAACCTTTCAATCCTCTCTTAACAGCTCTTATTACAGCTTCCGCAGCGGGATCAAGAAAATGAAAGAAACTCGAATACATAAGAGCTAGATGAAGATGATCTGGTACATCCATAAATGCGTCCTTATGTATTCGCCGTGAGCACAAATACATCATCTTCATCATAAGAGAAAGACAGCCTAGTGAAGGATGAGTCTGCCCCGGTAACTGCGGCCGATTTGACTTAAAAGTGAAGAGTCTTGGATCACGAGTTGAAAGCCATTCGATGGCGACCATATCAAAAGACAAGGTTTGTCCGTCAAAACCTGTTTTGACAAATCTTTTCTCGGATACGCGTAAATCTACCAGTGGTACATTTCGCTCGCTCTCTAGAATTCGCAAGTTGTGAATATCATTTTCATCTCGAAAAACAATTATGGTATAGGGATAGAACCTCTTTTTTTTTAGATGGTCATGCAAACCGCATTTTTTCATCAGATATCGAATACCACCCGCGTCAAAAATATTCAAAAATATTCCGTCACTACGGTTACGGTCAATTTTTAACCTCGAAAATCCATAGTCTAGGTTGGTAAAATCGTCTATCAAGTCATCTTTTTTACTCATTATTCACTCTTCTGGGTATTTTTAAAACGCAGATAAGCATATATAAATTTTGTAATATCACCATCAAGCACATATTCCACACTTCCCGTCTCTTCGCCTGTACGGTGATCTTTTACCATGGTATAAGGCTGAAAAACATAGGAGCGTATCTGACTTCCCCATGCAATATCCTTTTTTTCACCGGCCTTTTCATCTATACGTTCCTGCATCTCAATCTTTTGCTTCTCGTATAGCTTTGATTTTAAAACCTTCATTGCCGACGCCTTGTTCTTATGCTGAGACCTCTCGTTTTGACAAGAAACAACAATTCCAGATGGAATATGAGTTATCCTTACGGCAGAGTCGGTCGTATTAACATGTTGACCACCTGCCCCTGAAGCGCGGTATGTATCTATTCGCAAATCAGCTTCAACTATATCGATATCAATATCTTCAGATATTTCAGGATGCACCTCAACAGAGGCAAACGATGTATGTCTTCTTTTATTCGAATCAAACGGTGAAATACGAACAAGCCGATGTACCCCAGCTTCACAATTTAATAGTCCGTATGCATAGTCACCTTTTATTAAAACAGTTGCCTGTTTAATTCCAGCCTCTTCACCCGCCATATAATCGATGGTTTCCGCATCATATCCTGATTTCTCGGCCCAACGAATATACATGCGTAAAAGCATTAATGCCCAATCCTGTGATTCCGTACCACCAGCACCTGCGTGTACGGTTATGAAAGCATTGTTTAAGTCATCTTCCCCCGATAATAATTCAAGATTTTCAAGATTCTCAAAACGCTCTTCGAAGTGTTTTAGCTGCTCGGTAATTTCTTCTATCAAGTTAGCATCACCCTCTTCCGCGGCAACTTCAAGCAACTCCTTTGCGTCCTTAATGTCAGTAATTATCTGTTCCCAAGGATCAACTTTTTTTTTCAGGATACTGATCTCTTTATTTACCTGAGCACTGTTTTCTTTGTCGTTCCAGAACCCATCGGTATATGTCATGCTCTCAAGTTTTTCAAGCTGCTTCTTCTTACCGTCAATTCCGATTCCATTATAGGTGTCTGAAGCTTTTGTAGCAAGAACTGATATTTTTTTTAATAAATCACTGATTTCAATACCCACATTAACCTCTAGTACTTTAAATATTTGTATTTTTCAATAATAGATATATCTATCATTATTAAATATATTTTTCATTATTAGATATATTTATCAATACATACACGAATAAGATCATATAAACATTACCGAAATATAGATTATTTTTAAATCTTGAATATTCCTGTAATTTTCGAATTCAATATTTCTATTTATAAACTGTACCCGTAAAAGTCTTTAAGCAAATTTAATTATCTATTCCTAGTCTATCATCCATGACAAGCATATTCCGCAGATGATCCGAAAAATCTTTTTCTAGATGTTCAGATGTCTCTAAATTCTTTCCGAACACCTCTTTCCACATCTCTGAACTCTCCATGCACATATAAACATAAGGATGATCAGTTTTTACCCGTATGGCATTGTAAAGAGTTCTATAAATCTTAGAACGTAAATGCCACTGATACCTATATTTCATATCTTTACATGGAAAAAATTCGCCCGTACTCATCTTCTCACCCGGAAAATTATTCCGTACTGTTTTTATAAAAGAGCCCTGATAACGGAACCCACCCATGGATATCCATGCTATCGAAGTTGCCGGCAGATAATCAAAAAGCATATCGACAACAGCTAGATACTCTTCTTGCCAATTATCATAAATAATTACCGGATCAAAATGAAACGCCGTATAATAACCTGCTTTTGCCGCTTTTGCGGCTGCTATTAGCCTCTCCTTGACTGTTGCGGCACCCTCTTCATAAAGCTTTGAATTAGTATCCGTGTTTATGCTAAAGCCTATTACGCTATTTCCTTTTTTTTCAATATCAAGAAGATGATCTATATTCGAAGATTTCGTTTTCAGTTCAAGCATAATCGATGGATAAGAAGCGAAAATCTCAATCAATTTTTTACCAATTCCAGTTAAGTCATCAAACATTAGTGAATCGGTAAATTCACCAGTCCCTATCCTATAAATATAGTCACTTTTTATCTGATCGAAAAAAGGATCAATATGACTGTAAAGCTGATCCATATTTGAAAAAAGCTGTATACCAAATGAATTTAGATAAATCTGCAAGTAGCAGTAAGCACAATTATACAGGCAGTTAAATCCGGTATTTACCAAACGATAGTTACAACATATCATTTCCGGAGTTCCAGGGCACATTTGAAATATTCTGCCTAAAAATTTTTTAAAAATTATCACTTCTTTGGATTCATATTTTTTACTGACATTTGCAATGATTCTATTTAACTCATCATCATTGTCATAACAATAGTAATCGACATTCTGCAAATTCAAAAACTTGTCAACATATTCATTTACCTCAGAATTATTATAGATTACAGCTTTTATACTATCAGATTTAATCATCTTTACTCCAGCAAATATAAAATTTTCTTGACGACTATTTACAGGCTGGTCTATTGACTCCAAGCCTGCGTTGTTCGTGTTAGGATTAATGCCCTTTAACCTATTTAAGCTCAGGGATCTCAATATTCAGATCTGTAGGCCATGCCCGAAAGGGACTGCTGAATTGTCTGTGAGGGAACCCACCTGTACTACAGGTTAAGAGCGGCTTTTTTCTCACGGCAAACGCGGGTTTTTAACAACATACCTTTGAACTAATTAATTTCATAGAAATATATCCCGCCGTAAACAGGCTTTATGTCTACTGTTTTTTTCTTGCCGTTTAAGGATACTTTATCTTATTTCTGAATATCAGGGTTGACTTATCATAGTTAATAATGTTAACCTATCGATATTATTAACATCAACTTATACCTTATGGAGCAATCTATGAATAAACGTATTTCAGTAACAGCAGCTATTGTCATTTTTATGATATATGTTCTTCTTAACACTGGATCTTTTATTACAGATTATTGGTGGTTTGATCATTACCAAAACCTTAAAACATTCTTTACTCTTTTTATTACAGGTCTCACAGTTAAACTGATATTTGCGACAATTTTTCTAATAATTATTTCGATTAATACTTTTATAGTAATAAGACTCTCAGGGGGAAAACATAACGCTTATTCTTCTGTAATTAGCTATCTTCCTCCCCCCCTACAAAACACTAAGTACATTACTATTGTAATATTTGCTGTTTTAGTTTTTCTTGCATACATTATGGGATCGGGAGCTAAACCATTCTGGAGCGAAATACTGATCTATTTTAATAGTTCACACTCCAGTAGCCTTCCGGTTGATCCCGTGTTCAATCGACCGGTTGAATTTTACTTTTTTTCTCTACCTTTTTATAATTTTATTCATGGTTGGTTTATAGGAACTTTAATTCTTATTTCAATCGTTACCGCTTTATCTTATATTCTTTTCGGTGGTATCAGTTTTAAATTTGGACGGCCCGCTGTTTCAAAACCGGCAAGAGCTCATCTATCTGTTCTTGGTTCGCTTTTTATGCTTATTATTTCGGCAGGTTACTACCTTTCGGCTTTTGACATACTGTTCACACAAAGAGGAAAATTTTTCGGAGCCGGTTATACAGCTGTTCATTCCCAGCTATTTGCCTACCGAGCCTGTATGATCCTTGCTATAATAGCTTCGGTTCTAATTATTGTCTCCATATTCAGAAAAACCATAAAATTTGCGCTTTTGACTGCCGGCTCGACCTTTGCACTTTTCGTCATTTTAGGATCTATTGTACCATCTTTTCAACAACGTTTTACCGTTGAACCCAACGAGTTAGAACGTGAACGCCCCTTTATTTTAAACAATATTAAATTTACAAGACTTGCCTATGGTTTATCAGATATTACTATCCGTGAATTTGAGAATAACGGTCAATTATCAAGAGAAGATATAGAAAATAACCAGGACGTTCTTTCGAATATCAGGCTTTGGGACTGGAGGCCATTAAAACAGACATATAACCAGTTACAGGGCTTAAAACCTTACTACTCTTTTATGGATGTTGATGTTGACCGCTATGAAGTAAACGGAAAACTTAGTGCCGTGAATATTGCCGGACGTGAGCTTTTAAATTCAGAACTTGCCCCCAATTCTCAAACGTGGGTCAATAATCATCTTGTATATACCCATGGTTACGGTGTGGTTATGAACCGAGTTGATAGAGTAACAACCGAAGGACAACCCGACCTTATTATAAAAAATATACCACCACAATCTGATTTTATAGATATTAAGCGCCCGCAAATTTATTATGGCGAGCATAATAATGACTATATTATTACCAACTCCGAAGTGAATCCCGGAGAATTTGACTATCCATCGGGTGATACAAACAGTTATAACACCTACGAAGGAACTGGTGGCGTGATTCTTGATTCTTTTTTCAAGAAACTTATTTTTGCCGTATCTTTTTCAGATATTAACATATTAATATCTAACAATATATCGAATAAATCCAGAATACACTATTTTCGTAATATAACAAAAATGGCCAAACGTATAGCTCCTTTCTTGGAAATAGATACCGATCCTTATATAATAATTTCGGATAATGGTGAACTATATTACATAATTGATGCCTACACTATTAGTGATGGTTTTCCATACTCCACTCCACTTAACGGGAGTAAAACAAACTATGTGAGAAACTCGGTTAAAATCGTTATTAACGCTTACGATGGAAATATAAATTTCTATATAAATGATGATACCGATCCAATAATTAAAACCTATTCCTCTATTTTTCCGGAAATTTTTTCACCTTTATCAAAAATGCCACAAGATATTAAAAAGCATCTTAGATATCCTGAAACTATGTTCGATATTCAGGCACAGATGTTATTACGTTATCATATGACCGATGCCAATGTTTTTTATAACAATGAGGACATGTGGGAACTTCCCAAACAGATATACGATAGTAGCGAACAACTTATGGAAAGCTATTATCTAATAACAAAACTTCCCGGAGAAACCGAGACCGAGTTTGTTCTTATGCTTCCATTCACACCATTTCAAAAAAATAATATGTTGGGCTTTCTCATCGCCAGATGTGACAACGATAAATACGGACAGATGACACTTTACAGACTTCCCAAAGAGAAACTAAGCTACGGCCCAATGCAGCTTGAAGCAAGAATAAACCAGGATTCAGATATATCCAAACAGCTTTCCCTATGGAGCCAAAAAGGATCTCGTGTTATTCGTGGCAACATGCTTGCAATCCCTATAAACGAATCGCTACTTTTTGTGGAACCACTCTATCTTAAAGCAGAAAGCAGTGAAATGCCAGAACTAAAACAGGTAATTGTCTGTTTCAGAGATAGTATAGTGATGGAAGAGACACTTACGAAAGCTCTTGAAAAAACTTTCGGCTCTACAATGAGTGCGTCCGAAGACTCCACATCATCAGAATTAGACACATACACAGATAAAGATAAAGATAAAGTTAAGTCAGTAATTTCGGAAACCGTTAAAACCTTGAGCCGTCAGGCCTATGAAATTTACACTAGAGCCGAAAACAGGCTTCGTTCGGGTGACTTTGAAGGATACGGTGCTGCTGTGTCAGAGCTTGGTGAAGTTTTAAAGAAACTTGATGATCAGGCCAAAAGCGAGTAGTTTTTTTGTGAAAAATATCACTTGACTTATATATGCATTAATTCGGTTTAATAGTTTCAAGAGAATGTGATGCATTTTCTTAAGAATATTCCAATGCCGGCTTAAAAAGCTTGGCTATAAAGAGGTTAACCAATGGCTATAAAAAATATTGAGGCGCTAAAAATTTCAGGAAAAAAAGTACTGATGCGTGTTGATTTTAATGTGCCTATCAAAGACGGAGTCATTACAGATGATACACGTATTCGCGCAGCCCTTCCTTCCATTAACTATGTGTTAAAAAATGGCGGCAAGGCTATCCTTATTTCACATTTGGGTCGTATAAAAAGTGAAGATGACAAAAAAACAAAATCTTTAAAACCTGTTGCAGTGAAACTTTCCGAGCATCTGGGTAAAGAAGTTAAATTTGTCCCCTTCACGAGGGGAGCTGAAGTTGAAAAAGCTGTCAGCGAATTGAAAGACGGCGAACTTATGATGATCGAAAACACACGTTTTGAAGATTACGCCGATGGACAAGAAGTAAAAAAAGAGTCTAAATGCGATGAAGAACTTGGTAAATACTGGGCCTCTTTAGGGGATGTTTTTATAAATGATGCCTTTGGAACTGCGCACCGTAAGCATGCTTCTAATGTAGGTATTTCACAACATATCGAATCAGCTGCCGGATTTCTTCTTGATAAAGAGATTAAATTTATAGGTGGAGTTGTTGATGACCCACAAAAACCTCTAATCGCTATTCTCGGTGGAGCTAAGGTCTCTGACAAAATAGGTGTCATTGAGAGCCTGATTGACAAGGCTGATAAAATTATTATCGGTGGCGGAATGATGTTCACTTTTCTTAAAGCCATGGGTAAAAATATAGGTAAATCACTTCTTGAAGAAGACAAACTTGATCTTGCCAAATCATTAATGGATAAGGCAAAGTCAAAGGGTGTAGAGCTTATACTTCCTGTTGATACAATCGCGGCTAAAGAATTTAAAAACGATACAGATTTTAGAACAGTATCATGTGATGATATGGCAAATGATGAGATGGGTCTTGATATCGGAGAAGCTTCCATAAAACTTTTCACTGAAAAGCTTACCGGAGCCAAGACCGTTGTCTGGAACGGACCTATGGGTGTTTTCGAAATGGAGAACTATGCTCAGGGTACAATCGGAGTTTGTAAAGCAATAGCTTCGCTCGATGCCATTACCATTATTGGTGGTGGAGATTCTGCAGCCGCAGCAGAACAGCTTGGTTTTGCGGATAAATTTTCTCATATTTCGACCGGAGGCGGTGCTTCACTTGAATATCTTGAAGGCAAAGTTCTTCCGGGTATTGCTGCTCTAGATAAGTAATCTTTTTTACTACAGAAAATATAAAAATAAGACTGCCATCAGGCAGTCTTATTTTTATATTTATAACTTCGACTAATTTCTCACTTTTCGACTATTATTTCTTTATTTAATATATTTATCCATCATCTTAGAAGACTCCATCAATTCACTTACAAGCTCTGTAGCTTTTTGAGACCTGTGAATATTCTGCTTTGTCATATCTGTAGTAAGTTGGGAAGACGCAGAGGTCTCTTCGGCAACCTGCGATATACTCATAATGCTTTCTACAATTTGGTCGTTTGACCCCAGTATCTCATTTATTCTTTTTTCTACAAGTATTACTGTCGCATTTACTTCATCCATTTTTTGCGTAATTGAATTTAATATGTTTTCCGTGTTTTGTACATAAACCGAATGTTCACTGTTTACTCGTGTTAAATTATCAACAGCCTCAAGTGACCTATCGGCTGTTGTTTGCAAATCGCTTACTATATGATTAATCTCACCGGCAGACATCTTAGACTGCTCAGCCAACTTTGATATCTCATCGGCTACAACAGCAAAACCACGACCGGATTCACCAGCCCGAGCCGCCTCGATGGCTGCATTCAGCGACAGAAGATTTGTCTGTTCAGAAATATCCGATATCATTTTTGATATACTTTGTATCTCATTTGATTTATCTTTTAAAGCACTCATAGATTCAACACTGTAACGACTTTCTCGCTCGACAGTTTTTCCGTTAGCACTAAGTTGCTGCACAATTTTTTTACCATCATTTACTGTTTCAACCGTTAATGATGAGATATTTCTAAGATCCTCTGCCAAACGTGACGTATTTTCGATTGTACGGTGTATTGTTGTAGTTAGCTCGGACTGTTTTTGAATACTGTCACTTGTCGTATCTGCACCCATTGCTATCTCGTTTACTGCGGCTCTTACTTGCCCTGCAGTTTCTGCAAGCTCATCAACAATAACCTTAACCTGTTCTGAATTAACATCAATTATTTTTGCGATATGAAGAATATCATCAATAATCTCTTTCTGTCGTGAAGTGTAATCATTGATACTTTCCATCTTCTCATCGTTATACTTATTGGACAGTTTTGTTGAGACTATCAAAGAGAAACTATACAAAAACACTGAAGCAAGTTGTATTGTAAAATCGGTAGTTATAGAGCTGTCTCGCATTCCCATAAAGGTAATTAACCAGATTACCCTTGAAACATTTGCAACAATAATAAATACACAGCTTACTGTAATAAGCTTTAAGTTAAAATAGAGGATATACATCGAAATAATCGGGAACATGTATGTATAAACAAGAACTCTTTCGGTCGAGAAAAGAACAAATACATAGAGTATAAAGTATCCTCCCAGCGTCACATTTCTCATGGACAGGGAGTTATTATCTTTTTTAAATATCAAAGTTGCGGTGATCATTGGAATCAGAATAATTGTTATAAATACCAGAACAAAAGTTAGGCTGCGCCCACCCTTTATCAGTTCGCCTAAATAGCCTATTATCAGAAAACTGTCAAGAATCCAGTTTAGTGTTAAAACGAAACGGTTGGTTCTTGCCGTCGAATTTGAAAGGGACATACATGCTCCATGCAAAAGAGTAATAACATTACACACAAAACAATAACTTATAAGAATGCATGATAAATTATCGGCATTTTGTAACTCTTTAATAAAATATCAAAGAATAATAATAAAAAATAATGTCGCAAATAAATACGTAATAACAACCTAATCAAGAGAAAAGGCTATTTCAACTTGTGAACTTCGAAAAGAAATTATTCTAACAAAATATGAAGGGCACCACTCGGGAAACGGATAACAATTTTAGATGTCAGTGGAAGACGATTCAAAATTAGCAACAGCTTGAATCAAGCTCACCTTTTATCTTAACCGATTAATATCTTATTTTTTGGTCTGTTCAGTGCAAAAAATATTTTACTCACTAACACTGCTAGCCAACATATTTTGAACATCTTTGACTATATCGGTAAAGATGTTTTCCATCCTTTTGCCTCTTTCAATATTTTGCAACGATCCCTCTATTGGAAACTCTACAACTTTCATCAGATCGATTAAGTAATCGTCAAGGGTATTCAAAAAAGTAATGATTCTGGAAGAATTTTCAAGCATATCTGAACTTGTAGTTTCAGTACGCCTATTCACTGATACAATATCTTCCAGATGCGAAATAATCTGGTCAGAGCTTCCTGATATTATATCAAAGTCTGAAGAGATATTCTTGAAAGCAAGATTTACAGAGTCAATAAGCTGGTGAGTATCAGTAATATTTTTTTCAATAACAGGAATATTGTTTTGAATTTCTTTTTGAAGATTTGTTATGTTAGCTGAAATATTCATAAATCCTGAAAACTCTTCTACATCACGAGCAGATTCGATGCGAGAATACATTCCAATAAGGTGCATCGACTTTAAAATATTTTTTAAAAACTCAAGAATATTGTCTATCTGCTTGTAATCATCGTTAAATTTTTGAATAGTACGGCTAGAATTATTCATGTTCTTTTCGATATCATTCAGCTGCTGTGTCAAGCGTGTAAGGTTAGCAGAAATATCTTCGGAAACCTTACTGTTATTACCGGTCTGTTTGTGTAAAATTTCTGCTGTCTCTTTAAGTTGTTTTGATTCAGCAATAATCTTTTCATTGAAGTTTTGACAGTTCTTAGAGAATTCCAGCTGGTTTTTGGAACGATTATTTACATTTTCAGCGTTTTGCCAAATACGTAGCGCCTTCTCTTTTGTAACGTTAACCCGGTCAATAAAGTCATCGTTATAATTATGTATAGATAAAAAATGTGTAACCTCTTCCTGAAGATTACGTGCAAGGTCTGCTACATTTGCAGAGCCCTGTATGGCCTGTTGAGCATCGCTATCCATATGAACAATCATCTGACTAACCTCGGATAACATATCTTTCTGGCCCTTAATCTCTTTACCTGATATTTCCGCTCTGGTAAAAAGTTCTTTAATCGATTCGATCTGCTTATCCAAAACCTCATTAAGTTCATCCAGACTCTTAATTCCTTCACCAATTTCAAATAATACATTTTCGTTGGCCTTAATAAGCATCTGCACACCCTCTGTAATTGGACGTACAACACTCACTATTATTTCAAGGTTTTGGTTAATAAAGTTAGACATTTCGTTTAGTTTATTGGCAAGAATATCAAAAACACCCGAAGTATTTGAATACTTGCTCGATACGATAGATGCGTT